>ENA-OWLX01000244-OWLX01000244.1-metagenome-genome-assembly--contig:-NODE-244-length-18701-cov-7.071543_pt1 | contig 18701 bp, 19 predicted proteins | sample MGYA00245351_ERZ651106 | MGnify/ENA primary metagenome ERZ651106 (study PRJEB26857, sample SAMEA4031768) | metagenome | biome: human; feature: oral; material: saliva | place: Philippines | collected 2014... | reverse complement strand
GAATGTTATCTTCATGGTGATTATCTTTATATTTATACCAAAAATATTAAAAAAGCAGTCAATGATTATCTCAGTTCTTTGTTGTTTGACTATATTGATAATAGAATTGATGAATATCTTTTAAAGGATTTTCATTTTAATAAACCTCAGATTATTATTAAATATTATAAATCAAGATGGGGAAGCTGTTATTATAATGAAAATAAAGTAAGTTTTAACAGTACTCTTGTTCATCTTGGAAAAGAGATTATTGATTCAGTAATTATACATGAGCTATGTCATTTTATAGTATCTGATCATTCTAAATCTTTTTATCAAGAAGTCTATCAGAGAATGCCTGACTATGATATAAGACATGCCTATTTAAAAGGAAAGAATATATGATTATTACATCACTATCTAATCCTTTGATTAAGAAAATCATGGGATTAAAAACAAAGAAGAATAGAATTATAAATCATCAGTATTTGGTGGAAGGTAAGCATATGGTAGAAGAAGCACTTTTATCAGGAGTGGTGGATGTGGTGATTACAACTGATAAGAATGTAAAAGATGCGACAATAGTAAATGAAAATATAATGAAGAAGATTGCATTTACAAAAAATCCGCAACCTTATATGGCTATTTGTCATAAGTGCAAATCTTATTTGGATACAGAAAGCAAAAGAACATTGATCTTAGATGGTATTCAGGATCCCGGTAATTTAGGAACACTGATAAGAACGGCTCTGGCATTTGGGTTTAATCAGATAGTTTTATCAGAGGATACTGTTGATGTATATAATGATAAAGTTTTACGAGCTACTCAGGGAGCTATTTATAGAGTGAATATTGTAAATGGGGCTTTAGAAAGAATTATACCGGAACTTCAAAAATCAGGTGTTTATGTAGCGGCTTCCACTCTTGATGATGCATCAAATATAGATAGCATAGAAAATTATGATAAAATGGCTATTGTATTAGGAAATGAAGGGAATGGCATGCATGCTCATATTATTGAATTATGTAATCAGTCTCTTTATATACCTATTAGTAATATGGAATCTTTAAATGTTGCGATTGCTGGCGGTATTATTATGTATAAATACAGAAAGTAGGTTATTCATATGATAAGAAGACATTATTATTTTAGTGGAATGGTACAAGGTGTAGGTTTTCGATACAGATGTTTAAGTATAGCTGAAAGTTTGAAATTAAGCGGATGGGTAAGAAATATGTACGATGGAAGAGTAGAAGCAGAAATACAGGGAGAGGAAGCTTCTCTAGATGAGTTTCTTTATCAGATTTATCGTCAGCCTTGGATATCTATTACTGATACGGAAATAGAGAATAGAAGTGTTGTAAAAAATGAAAAAGGTTTTAGAGTAGTCTATCGTGTACAATAGAGGAGAAATAGAATGTTTGATAAAATAAGAAAAGTATTGCTTATAGTATGTGTTGGAGTATTTTTATATGCTTCTTTTAACTTGGGAAAGATCTTCTACGATTATTATCAGGTTGATAAACAAACAGAAGAGATTAAAGATGAATATGTTAAGCCTAAAGAGAATAAAAAATCAGTGGAAAATCCTTTAGAAAGAAAAATTGATTTTGCATCATTAAAGAAAAGAAACAAAGATGTTGCAGGATGGATTTATATTCCCGGAACAAAAATTGATGAAGTAATTTTGCATGGAAAAACAAATGATACTTATATTCATACTACGATTGATAAGAAATATAGCTTTGCGGGTGAAGTTTTTATGGATAGTATTAATAAGCCTGACTTTACTGATTCTCAGACTATTATTTATGGTCATAATATGAAAAACGGTTCTCGTTTTGCAGCACTTAGAAAATTTTCTAATAAAGAGTTTTTTGATAAGAATCCTTATGTTTATATTTATTTGCCTGATGGCTCTATTTACGTTTATTCAGTATATGCAATTAAAAAAGTTAATGCTACAGAAGATAAGTATTATACAAATAATGTGGATTATAATAAGTATATCAAACAGCTTCAGTCAGGAGCTGTATATACAAGAAGCGTTTCTAATAAGAAAGCGCCATTAGTTTTACTTTCAACATGTGTAGCTGCTTCCGGGGAAGCAAGATGGGTAGTGGGCGGACGCTTAGAAAAGGTTGTGAAATAAATGAAAGGACCTTTGTATAAAAGTTTCTATTATGCTTTTAATGGTATTGGTGAGACTTTTAGAAGAGAACGTAATTTTAAGATTCATATAATATTTATGGTTGCAGTTATTATCTGTGGAATTTATTTTCAGATAAAGATGTATGAGTGGTTGATTTGTTTTCTCTTATTTGCTTTAGTGCTTTCTTTAGAAATAGTGAATACATCTATTGAAGCAATTGTAGATTTAGCTAGTCCGGATTACCATCCTTTAGCAAAGACAGCTAAAGACTGTAGTGCCGGTGCTGTTCTAGTATCGGCTATCTTTGCAGCTGTTATTGGACTCATAATCTTTATACCTTATATTTTATAAGTAAGTCTTGTCATAATAAAAAAAATAGCTATAATATAGGTAATGCGAAGATAAGGATAAGTAAATAGATATTTTATTTTAAGAGAGGAAACGATTGCTGAGAAGTTTCTAAATGATTATCTATTGAATTCACCTTGGAGTGCGATTAATACTCGCCGTGATACTGCGTTAATGTGAATTAAGAGCGTATATGATATACGAATTAGGATGGTACCGCGATTATTGTCGTTCCTAAAAGGAACGGCTTTTTATATTTTAGGAGGATAATCATGGATGAATTAATAAAGATAAGAGAAGAAGCGTTAAAAAAGCTTTCTGAAGTTCAAAACTTAAAAGAGCTAAATGATTTAAGAGTTCTTTATCTTGGCAAAAAAGGACCTATGCAGCAGGCTATGAAGCAAATGAAAACAATGGCTCAGCAGCAGAGAGCTGAATTTGGCAAGGTTAGTAATCAAGTTAAGAAAGATATTAATGATTATATTGAAAATACAAAATTAAGATTAGAGGAACTTGCGGTTAAGGCTAAACTTGCCGGAGAAGATATTGATATTTCTTTACCCGGCTATAAGCTTCCTCAAGGTTCTTTGCATCCTCTGACAATTGTTAAGGAAGATCTTGAAGAATTATTTTTAGGTATGGGATATGAAGTAGCAGAGGGTCCGGAAGTTGAAAGTGATCATTTCAATTTTGAATTGATGAATCTGCCTAAAGGACATCCGGCAAGAGATATGCAGGATACTTTCTATATTAATGAGACAACTTTAATGAGAACTCATACATCTCCTGTTCAGGCTCATGTTATGTTAGCAAAGGGAGGTAATCAGCCTATTAAGGTTATCTGTCCGGGCAAGACTTATCGCCGAGATGATGATGATGCTACTCATTCACATCAGTTTATGCAATGTGAAGGTTTAGTGGTAGATAAGAATATTTCTATGGCTGATCTGAAAGGAACATTAGAAGTCTTTGTTAAGAAGATGTTTGGTGAAAAAAGAGAGATTCGCTTAAGACCTTCTTATTTTCCTTTTACTGAACCATCAGTAGAGGTAGATATCAGCTGTGGACATTGTGGTGGAAAAGGATGTTCAATGTGTAAAAAAACCGGTTGGATTGAAATCTTAGGAGCCGGAATGGTTAATCCGCATGTTTTAGAAATGTGTGGCTATGATTCTAAAATTTATCAGGGATTTGCTTTTGGAATTGGCTTAGAAAGAGTAGCAATGTTGAAATATGGTATTGAGAATATTAGAGATTTCTATAACAACGATTTAAGATTCTTAAATCAGTTTGCAGGAGAGGAATAATTATGCTGGCAAGTTTAAAAGTATTAAATCATTATGTAAATATTGAAGATCAGAATCAAGAAGAGTTAGCAGAAAAGATTACACGTTCCGGTCATGAGGTAGAAGCTTCTTATCCTTTAGCACAAGCAACAAAACTTGTGATCGGATATATTAAAGAATGTATAGATCATCCTGATAGTGATCATCTTCATATATGTCAGGTAGAAATTGCTCCTGATACAGTGATACAGATTGTCTGTGGAGCACCTAATGTAGCTGCCGGACAGAAGGTTTTAGTAGCTTTACCGGGTTGTCAGCTTCATGGCGGAAAGATTTCAGCAGGCAAGATTCGTGGTGAAGAATCTAACGGTATGATTTGTTCTATCGCTGAATTAATAGAAGATCAAAGACTCTTAAGAGATGAAGATAAAGCAGGTATCCATGTTTTAGATAAAGATGCTCCAATAGGAGAAGATGCTTTAAAATATATGGGATTAGATGATTATATTCTTGATATTGGATTAACACCAAACAGATCTGATTGTATGGCAATGACATCTCTTGCTCATGAAGTAGCGGCTATTTTAAAAAGAGATGTTGTTCTTCCAGAAGTTAAGAAACATAATGAATTAAAAAGTGATATTAAAGTTTCTATTGAAACAGAATTATGCCCGTTTTTTGGGGTAAAACTGGTTAAAAATGTGGTTACTAAAGAATCACCCGGATGGCTAAAAAATGCTTTACTGGCAAGTGGAATAAAGCCTATTAATAATATTGTTGATATTGCTAATTTTGTAATGCTGGAAACAGGACAGCCTATTCATATGTATGATTATGATAAGCTGTTAGAAAAGTCTTTTGTGATCAAGACGGGATTTCATACAAAAGAGAGAATGCTTGATGGTGAAGAATATAAGATATTAGAAGATGATGTAATTGTATCTGTTGATCATAAGATTGGATGTATTGCCGGTATTATGGGATCAAATGATACGAAAATTGATGAGAATACAAAGAATATTGTGATTGAAGCAGCTACTTTTGATGGTGCGGCTTTACGTAATACTGCTAGAAGGCTTAATCTTTTAACTGATGCTTCTCAACATTATATTAAAGGAGCTATAGATACAGCGAATACCTTATATGTATTAGACCGCTGTACTGATTTGCTTATAGATGTTGCTTGTGCAAAAGAAGTCTATGAAACTGTTTCACAGGGTGAAATCAAATCTCCTAAAGTAGTAGAAACAAGTGTTAAGCGTACAAATAGTCTATTAGGAACAGAGTTCTCTGAAAAAGAAATTGCAGAGATCTTTGACCGCTTACAATTTCCTTATACATTAGAAAATGGCAGCTTTAAGGTTACTATTCCAACATATCGTAATGATATAAGTATGGATGCTGATTTAACAGAAGAGGTTGCACGTCTTTATGGTTATGATAATTTGCCTTCAACATTACCTGTTATGTCAATGACAAAAGGAGTTTTAACTTCTAAACAGGCAAAAGAAAAGATGTTGAGATCATTATTATCATCATTAGGATTACATGAAACACTGACATATACCTTAACTTCACCTTCAGCAGCCAGAGATTTTAATTTCTTCCATGATAATCATCAGGTCTCACTGATGAGTCCGCTAAGTGAAGAAAGAAGCATTGTAAGAAAGTCTCTTATCCCTTCATTGTTACAAACAGTTGCTTATAATAATGCTCATTCAAATAAAGATGTTCATCTGTTTGAAATTTCTAATACTTACTCAGCACCTGAAACAGAGGTTTCACAGCTTGCAATTGTATGCAGCGGTATATATACTGATGTTCCATGGCAGAATATTCATAAAAAAGTAGATTTTTATTTAATGAAAGGTTTTGTCGAAACAATCTTTGAAAAATTAGGTATTAATGAAAAACGATATACATTAGAAAAGATAGAACCGGATCATTTATCTTTACATCCGGGCAGAAGTTGTTATATTAAGTTTGGTAAAGAGCTTGTCGGTGTTATTGGACAGATTCATCCATCAAAAGAAAAAGAATATGATATTAAAGAAACATATATAGCTGAATTGAATCTGACAAAGATTTTAAGTTTACGTACAAGTGCATTAAAAATAACACCTATTCCTCAATATCCTAGTGTTTCTAGAGATCTTGCGGTGGTTGTAGATAAGAAAGTGCCTGCATATGATCTTGTGTTAGCAATTACTAAGAGTACTAAGATCTTAAAGTCTGCATCTATCTTTGATGTTTATGAAGGAGAACATGTCGGAGAAAATAAGAAATCTATTGCGATATCACTACTCTTTGAAGATCCATCAAGAACACTTGATGATCAAACAATTAATAAAGCTATTGAAAATATATTGGAAAGAATTGCAAAAGAATTTAATGCGAAACTAAGACAGTAAAAAGCATCCCCTACTGATGGTAGGGAATGCTTTTATTATCCAGTTCAATAATTTGAGGATCTATTATTGAGAGAAGCAATGAAGCTTTTCTTTCAATAATATAGAGCGGATCATTATGCTTTAATATCTTTGTGGTAAGGGGTAAATCAAACTTTGTTTCTCTTAAATATTTTTGACCTATATGATTAAATGCTAGAGGTCTAATCTGAGAGAAGTGCATAGCTTCTTTAATCTGTTCTTTGGTATTGTTAAGGAGGATATGAACAAGCATTCTTGATATGCGGCTTCTAGTATAACGTTTACTGCTAAGAGAGGTAATGAGATCATCCATAGAAGATACAGACATGATCTGTTTCTTTAAGAGATTATCTATTCCTTCATCAGCCAGATGAATATCTTCCAGATGGTTATGGGTTAAAACTGTATATTTTAAGTAAGGAAAAAACTGATTAAAATCAAATAAACTATCATTTTTATAGTATTGATATCCGGGAAGTTGAGAATAAACATCCTGATTATTTTTGAGTGCTTTACGTAAAGCTGTAGCACTGGATACTGATGAAATAAGTGAACTATGATAATCGTTTGTACGTTTAATGCAATGCGGCACAATCGGATAGTTATGAGAGATAATCTCTTTAACATAGGCAAGTCCCAGAAGATCATTTGGTGTTCTGATTTCTTTGTTCAGTAAATGATTTAATGATTTGTTACAGGCATCAGGATAGCGATATCCCTCTGACATATATTGTTTTATAAGCTGATTGTATGTATCAGGATGTTTATTGATAGCATAAGCAATAGAAGTAAAAGTTTTAATATTTCCATCTTCACTGCCAAACACTAAATCAGTTACATGCATTTTATTAAGCAGATAAAGTACACTATAAGCAAAATAATCAGCTGATTCAACACTCCATACAATAGGTAATTCAATCACCAGATCTGCTCCATTTTCAACCGCAATCTTAGAACGTGTCCATTTATTAATAATTGCCGGTTCTCCTCTTTGCACAAAAGCACCGCTCATTACAATAATAGTAACATCAGGATGAATCATTTCTTTAGCTTTTTGAATATGATAAGCATGTCCTAGATGAAATGGATTGTATTCTGCGATAATACCTAATATTTTCATAAATTCACCTCCTATATAGTTTATCATGATATGAGAAAATATGCAGTGTAAATCATCTGAATTTGATGATTTTATTATTGACTTATATCTTTTTATTCATTATAATTGTTCATGCAGTTATAGAGGGTGACTATTTTGAAGTGGAATAAAGCGTGGCTGATTAAACAATCAAATGGAGAATTTGACTTTAAGGAATCGCTTGAATTCCCTGAAGAAATGTTCTATAACTTATCAAGTATCAATGGATTAAAGAACATTGAAGCAAGTGGACGTGGTCGTTATGTTGCCCAGGATGAACGACTTTATGTTGACCTTCATATTAAAGGAATAATGATTGTTCCTTGTGCTATTTCAAATGAGAATGTGGATTATCCTTTTGAAATAAATGAAATAGAAACATTTGCTTTCTATAAGCCTGATGAAGAAGAAAACTTTATAGAAGCAAAAAAAGATGTAGCGGATTTGACACCGGTTATTTTTACAGAAATAATGTTGGCTGTTCCGATGCGTGTTGTGAAAGAAGGGGCAACAATGAAACGAAGCGGTCAGGGATGGCAGGTTCTTGATGAAGCGGATTTAAAAGCAGAAGATGATTTTATTGATCCAAGACTTGCAGATCTTAAAGATTACTTTAAGAATAAATAAGGAGGTAGAACTATGGCAGTACCAGCAAGAAGAGTATCAAGCACAAGAAGAGATAAGAGAAGAACTCACGACAAGTTAAAAGCACCTACAGTTGTTAGATGTAAAGAATGTGGGGAAATTAAACTTGCTCATAGAGTTTGCCCACATTGTGGTTCATACGATGGTGTAAAAATTAAGAATGTATAATCAAAAGATAGCGGAAGCTATCTTTTTTTTGCCTTTTTTTCTGTTTTTTCTATACATTGGTGAAATAAGTTGTTATAATAGTGGCATGAAATGTCAAAATATGTCATATAGAAGGGGAAAAGTGGTGAATTAAAGTGTTCTTTGGAGAATTCAGACACAATTTAGATGCTAAAGGAAGACTAAGCATACCGGCCAAGATGCGTAATCAATGTACAAACACTGTTTATGTGACACGAGGCAATGATGGATGTCTGAATGTCTATAACGAAGAAGGCTGGCAAAAATATTATGAATCTCTTTCTAAGCTTCCACAAACCAAAAAAGATGCACGTGCTTTTTTAAGATTAGTGACATCGAGAGTCAGTGAATGTGAATTTGATAAAATGGGCAGAATTAATATTCCGGCTGTTTTAAGAAATCATTCTCATATTGAAAAAACATGTGTCGTGGTTGGAGTAGGAGACCATATGGAAATATGGAATGAAACAGCGTGGGATCAGTATTATTCAGCTCAGGATGAATCGTTTGATGGATTATCTGAATTATTAGGTGAAGGAGAATAAGATGTTTAAACATAAGACTGTTCTGCTTAATGAAACTGTTGATATGCTGAATATTAAAGAGGATGGTCTTTATGTGGACTGTACACTTGGCGGAGGCGGTCATAGCTCCTTGATCTTAAGCAAGCTTAATAAAGGGCATCTTTACTGTTTTGATCAGGATGATGAAGCTATTGTTTCAGCCAATGAGAAATTAGCTAAGATTTCAGATCATTTCACCATTATTCATGCAAATTTTAAAGATATAAAAAAAGAATTAGCAGCAAGAGGAATATTTAAAGTAGATGGTATTATTTATGATTTAGGTGTTTCATCACCACAGTTTGATCATGCCGATAGAGGATTTTCTTATCGAGAGAATGCCGGGTTGGATATGAGAATGAACCGCCGGCAGTCATTAACTGCATATGATGTTGTTAATAAATACAGTTATGAGAAATTGATAGGCATTTTATTTAAATACGGTGAAGAAAAATTTTCCAAAAGTATCGCTAGACATATTGAAAGGGAAAGAAAGATCAAACCTATTGAAACAACATTTGAGCTATCTGAAATCATTAGAAAAGCCATTCCTGCCAGAGCAAGAAGAACGGGGGGTCATCCTGCTAAAAGAACATTTCAGGCAATTAGAATTGAAGTTAATGATGAACTTAATGTTTTTGAAAAATCGTTACATGATGCTTTATCTTTATTGAATGTAGGGGGAAGAATAGCGGTTATTACTTTCCATTCTTTAGAAGATAAGATAGCTAAATATACTTTTAATGAAGTATCAAATCAGAAAGAACTGCCTAAACAGATAGCAGTTATTCCGGATTATTTAAAGCCATCATTTATTAAGGTGAATAGGAAACCTATTCTGGCAAGTGAAGAAGAGTTAGAGAACAATCATCGTTCTCATTCTGCAAAATTAAGAGTGATTGAGAGGATTAAAGAAGATGAAAAAAAACAAGAAAAAACAGCCTAAAATATGTATATTTGCAAAGAGATTATTTCTATTTTCAGTATTATTGCTGATTGGGTGTAATGTCTTTTTAAACTCTTATGAAATTCGCCTGAATGCTCAAACAAAGACAGCACAGAATGAAATCTCAGCTTTAAAGTCAGATATTGATGGCTTGAAAATGAAAAAGCAAGAACAGGTTTCTTTTGCGAATATAAAGAAAGTTGTTTCAAAAAAAGGATATACTTACCAGCAAAGTCAAGTAGCTACTACTGTAGTGGGTGTGAAGAAGAATGCAGAAAATTAGAAGAAAAAACCGTTATGCAAAGATTATGCTGGGAATCTTTGCATTTCTTGTTTTTATACTTAGTTTTAATGTTGTTTATCTGGTAACAACCGGAAAGACTTTGCTGAGTCAGCAGAATATCAGGGATTACTCAAAAGTATCAGCAAGTTCTAAAGTGACTGAAACTATCCAGGCTTCACGTGGAACTATTTATACGAGTGATAATGAGATTGTGGCAGCAGATGTTAAGAAATATAATATTTATGCTATTTTGTCTGATACTAGAAAAAGTGCTTCCGGTAAAAAAGAATATGTTGTTAATAAGAAGAAAACAGCAAAGATACTTGCTGAAAATATTAATTTATCTTATGAAGCTATTTTAGATAAGTTAAGTAAAAAAAGCTATCAGGTAGAATTTGGGAGTGCCGGTAAGAATCTATCACCGATAGTTAAGGAAAGAATAGAGAAATATAAGCTTCCAGGTATAGAATTTACTGAAGTGACTTCTAGAAACTATCCATATAAAGATTTTGCATCTTATGTGATAGGTTATGCAAATGTGGCAGATGAGGCTGATCCTTATACAATTACCGGACGTATGGGACTTGAAAAGAGTTATAATAACTGGCTTTCCGGTAAAAATGGTAAGAGAACTTATTTGACTGATAATAATGGAAATCTTGTTCCTGATGGTGTTATTTCAAAGACTGATGCAACCGCCGGTAATGATGTTTATTTAACTATTAATAGTCATTTACAAAGTGAATTAGATTCTTGTCTTAAAGAATTTGTTGAAAAAGCAAAGCCAACACAGGCGACTGTAGGTATTATGGAAGCTAAGACAGGTAGAATTTTAGCTGTAAGCAACTACCCTTCATTTGATCCTAATAAACGTGATTTTAAATCTTATAATGATATTTTTCTTAATACAGCAGTCGAACCGGGATCAGTATTTAAAGCTTTTGTTTATGGTAATGCGTTAACTGATAAGGTCATTAAGACATCAGATACTTATATGTCCGGATCTTTTAATTATCGTAGCGCCGGTAAGATAATTGCTACTATCCATGATTATAATCAAGGAAGAGGATGGGGGAAAATCACTTATGGTGAAGGTCTAAAGCATTCTTCAAATACAGCTATCTGTAATATTCTAATGAATCATACAGATATGAAATCTTTACTTCAGGATTACAAGGATTTGGGCTTATTTCAGTCAAGCAGTATTGATGGTATGTATTCGGGCTCAGGTGTTGCCGGCTTTGATGGCAAAACTAAATCTTTAGAATATGTAACGACTGGATTCGGACAAGGATCTACTACAACTGCTTTACAATTGTTGAGAGGCTATTCGACATTTGCGAATGATGGAAAAACTGTAGAACCATACTTTGTTGATAAGGTTGTTAATCCTAAAACAAAGAAAATAGTCTATCAGGGAAAATCAGTTTATTCTAAACAGATCTTTTCTTCATCAGCGGTCAAGCAGATGAAATACCTTTTATATACTGTTGTTAATGGTGAGCATGGTACAGGATGGCGTTATAAGAGTGATGAGATAGAAATCATAGGTAAGACAGGAACAGGGCAGGTTGCTGTTAACGGAAAATATTCTGAAAAACTTTATACTCATTCATTTGTAGGCTTAGCACCATATAATGATCCAACAATTGAGATTGTAATTTGGTATCAGAGTGAGACAGGTGGATTAAAATATAGTGGTGATCTTGTAAAAACAATGATGAAATCTTCATTAAATCTTTTAAAAGGTAATTCAAAGGAAGTTAAGAGTTCACAATACGAATTAGAAAGTTATATCAATCAGTCATCAGATTATGCTAAAAAAATATTATCTGCTCATGATATTTCACCAATTATCTTAGGAAATGGAAAAACAATTATTAAGCAGTATCCTCAAGCAAAAACAACGGTTTCATCAACTACCAAAGTTATGCTTTTAACTGATGGTGATAAGATCGAAATGCCATCAATGATAGGATGGAGCCGTAAGGATGCAGAAGCTTTTGCCTCTTTAGCAGGAGTAGAGATTGAAGTCAATGGTGTAGGGTCTATTTATGAACAGTCAGTAAGTAAGGGGACAATTCTTAATTCAAAAGTAAAGATTAAGGTATCAGCAAAGTAAATTTGTAAGTATGCTAAAAATATGGTATATTACAAACAGTTAAAAGAGGGGAGAAATTATGATCTTATTACAGCTGATGCTTGGATTTACAGTACCTTTAATCATTGTAATGGCAACTATGCCAAAAGTAATTCCGATTTTACACAAATTAAAATTTGGACAGGTAGAAAGAGAAGAAGGCTTAGCTTCACATAAAGCTAAAGGCGGTACACCTACAATGGGCGGTGCTGTCTTTATTCTGGCAGCACTAAGTGTATATGCTTTAAATATTAACTATTTGCTTAATCCTTATGTAAATCTATTTAGTTTTGTACTTTTAGGATATGGATTAATAGGATTTATTGATGATTATCTGATTGTGGTCAGACATAATAATGAAGGACTTAAGCCTCTTTATAAATATGTTTTACAGTCTGCCTTGGCAATAGGCTTCTATTTTCTGGCAAAGAAGTTTTTACCTAACTTTTCTACTGAAATTATTCTTCCTATTAGTAATATTAAAATTAATTTAGGAATACTTTATCCGGTTCTTGTTTATTTTATGTTTACTTCTGAAAGTAATGCAGTTAATTTAACAGATGGTTTGGATGGCTTGGCAACCGGTCTTGTGATTGTTGCAATGGCACCTTTTACTATTTTTGCATTAAGTCAGGGACTTTATCCGGCTGCTGTTGCTTCAGCAGCATTGCTTGGAGCCTTGGCAGGCTTTCTCTATTTTAATTATAATCCGGCTCGTATTTTTATGGGTGACTGCGGTTCATTGGCTTTAGGAGCGGTTCTAGCTGCTCTGGCAGTATTTACAAAGCAGGAACTATTATTGCTTATCATCGGAGCAGTTCCATTAATAGAAACATTATCCGTTATTATTCAGGTTGTTTCTTTTAAAACAAGAGGAAAGCGTGTTTTTAAAATGGCACCTCTTCATCATCATTTTGAAATGATTGGGTGGAGTGAGCTTAAGGTTGTTACTCTATTTTGGGGTATCGGTTTTATTGCCGGTATTATAGGTATTTTACTGGGAGTTTTCTAATATGGAATTAAAAGATAAAAAAGTACTGGTTTTAGGTTTGGCAAGAAGCGGTAAGGCAGCAGTTCGTCTTTTACAGCATTTCGGTGCTAAAATTACTATTAATGAGTCAAAAGAAGCTTCTTTAATAGAAGATTATGAGAATTATGTGAGTCAAGGAATAGAAGTTGTATCAGGCGGTCAGCCTGAAGAGCTTTTTGATCGTGATTTTGACTTTGTAATAAAGAATCCGGGTATTAATTACCATGCTCCTTTTATACTTAAATTAAAACAGCGAGGAATTCCTGTCTATACTGAAATTGAATTGGCCTATCAGATGGCCTTACCACAGAACTACATTGCAGTGACCGGTACAAATGGTAAAACAACAACAGTTTCACTGATTTATGAAGTTTTAAAAAGACATCATTCAGCTGTTCATATATGTGGTAATTATGGTATACCTTATTGTGATGTTGTATTGGATTATAAGCTTTATGAAAATAGCGGACATGACGTTGTTGTTGAAATGAGTAATTTTCAGCTTATTGATATTGATTTATTTCATCCGCATGTTTCTTCAGTATTAAATCTTACGCCTGATCATTTAGATTATATGGATTCACTAGATGAATATTATGCGTCTAAGATGCGTATTTATGAAAATACTGATTCGCAGGATATCTATGCTTTGAATCTTGATGATTTTACATTACAGGAATATCTTAAAAGATATCCTGTTCCCTGCAGTATAGAGACATTTTCAGTCTTACATCATGCAGACTGTGAACTCATTAATGATATTATCTATTATAAAGGAGAACCGGTTATTGCCAGGTCTGATATTAAGATTGTCGGTCTTCATAATGTTTCAAATATTATGATGAGTATTATTGCATTAAGATATGCAGGCTTATCTTTGCAGGATATCAAAGAAGGAATATCCTTATTTCATGGGGTAGAACATCGCCTTGAATTTGTTAGAGAGGTAAAAGGTGTTCAATACTATAATGATTCTAAAGGTACAAATACTGATGCGGCGGTTATTGCGATTAAAGCGTTTGATCATTCTGTCATCTTATTGATGGGTGGACATGAAAAGGGTCTTGATATTAGGGATGTGGCTCAATATAATGATCGTATTAAAATACTGATTACTTTTGGAGAATCAGGAGAACGTTTTGCGAAAGATATGAATCATCCTCATACTTATATATGTGAACATATGAGAGAGGCTGTCATCAAAGCTTCACAGCTAGCAATCGAAGGAGATATAGTGCTCCTTTCACCATCAACAAGTTCATTTGATGAATTTAAGAATATGGCTGAAAGAGGTAATGTCTTTAAAGAAATGGTTAAGCAGCTTTAAGCTGCTTTTTTAGGAGGATATATATGAAAGTAATTGTATCTGCAGGGGGAACAGGAGGACATTTATATCCTGCTCTGGCATTAGCTGAATATATAAAGAAACAAGATCCGGAAAGTGAATTCTTATTTGTAGGAACAACAGATCGCTTAGAAGCTGAAATTGTACCATCTTTAGGATATCCTTATAAAGGATTAAAGGTAAAAGGAATGGTTGGTAATCCTTTAAATAAATTGAAGAATGCTTTTATTTTTATTAAGTCATTACATACCAGTAAACAGATTTTAAAAGAATTTAAGCCTGATATTGTTGTAGGATTTGGAGGATATCCTAGTGCTTCTATTGTTTTAGCAGCCAGTTTTAAAAAGATTAAAACAATGATTCATGAACAGAATTCTATTATTGGCTTAACAAATAAAATTCTTATTAAGAGAGTAGATGAAATTATTTGTTGTTATGAAAAAGCCTATCAAGCTTTTCCTAAAGAAAAAACAAAATTATTAGGAAATCCACGGGCTCAGGCTGTTCATGAGACTGAACTGACTGATATTCATGATCTTTATAATGTAGATAAAAAAAGAAAAATAGTCGTTATTGTCATGGGATCTCTTGGTTCTGCAACAATAAATGATCTTATGAAAAAGACTCTGGAAAAATTTAATGGTTTATCTTATGATATTATTTACGCAACAGGAAAAGCCCATTATGAAGAGATGAAAACATTTTCTTATCAGAATAATATTCATATTGTTCCTTATATTGATGATATGCCAAGTGTTTTATCTTCATGTGATTTATTAGTGACAAGAGGCGGTGCAACCACGTTGGCTGAAATTACATCTTTAGGAACACCGGCAGTCATTATACCTTCACCTTATGTTGTTGCGAATCATCAGGAGTATAATGCAAGAGAACTATGTGATCATGGTGCTGCCGAGATGATTTTAGAAAAAGATTTAACTGCTGAGAACTTATTTAAAAAGATTAATAATCTGATGATACATGATGATCTTCGTACACAGCGAAAACAGGCTTCTATGGCTTTAGGCAAGCCACAAGCCTGCCATGATATCTATCAGGAAATATTAAAACTGATAAAGAGGAATTAAAATGAAGTATCAAGTGATTTATCAGGATTTGTTGAATATGAATCCTGGTACAGTTATAAAAAATGAACCGATGTATAAGCATACAACATTTAAAGTAGGAGGTCCGGCGAGGCTGTATGTAGAAGTTAAAGATCTTTCATCATTGAAACAATTGATTTCATATTGTCATGAATTTCAAATTCGATTCATGGTCATTGGAAAGGGTAGTGATCTCTTATTCTCTGATCGTGAATATGATGGGATTATTATTAGCCTAAAGGCTTTTAATAAAGTAGAATTCAATGGTAATCAGATTAGAGCTCAAGCCGGAGCAGGTCTTGTTGCTTTAGCCTATCAGGCAGCAAAAACAGGGTTATCAGGATTTGAATTCATGGGAGGGATTCCCGGGACCATTGGCGGCGGTCTGTATATGAATGCCGGAGCTTATAAATATGCTTTTGCTGATGTTTTTACATCTGCTCATGTCTTAAATGAAAATAATGAGATTATTGAATTAAACAAAGAAGATATGCAGTTTGGCTATCGTCATTCTATTTTGCAGGATCATCCGGAATGGATTCTAATAGACGCTTTATTTACAATGACATCTAAAGATCCTGCTTCTATTAAAGCAGTCTTAGATAAGCGTAAAGAAAGACGCATGGCAACTCAGCCCTGGAATATGCCTAGTGCAGGGAGTGTGTTTAGAAATCCTGAAAAAAAGTCGGCATGGCAATATATTGATGAGGCGGGATTAAGAGGATATGAAATAGGTGGAGCACAGGTTTCTCCAAAACATTCTAATTTTATTGTGAACAACGGTTATGCCAGCGGTAAAGATATATTGGGGCTGATTACTCATGTAGAGAGTACAGTTTATAATAAATCAGGTATTCATTTAGAAAAAGAAGTTATATTAGTAAACTGGGAGTAATGGATATGAGATTCAACAAAAGAAAGGAAAAAGAGGAAACTGCTGATTATTATCATATTTATGATAGTGATCCTAGAAAGATTTATCTTCTTAAAAAGAGACAGAGGAGAAGAAAAAAAAGAATAATATTATTATCTCTGTTTCTGGTATTATGTTTAATCACAAGTTTCTTTATAAGTGATTTATCAAAAGTAAAGACAATTAAAATAAAAGGAAACTCAGTTATTTCTGATTATCTGATTATTCAAAGAAGTCAGATTAAAACTTTAAAAACAAACTATCTTTTTCTTAATACAAAGAATGTTAAAAAAGAATTGGAAACAATGGGATTGGTTAAAAAGGCATCTGTTAAAAAAGATTTAATAGGAAATGTTCTTATTACTGTTGAAGAAGCTGAAATCATTGCTGTATGTCAGTTGAAGAAACAGACATATATTATTGATGAACTAGGTAATGTAGTAAAAATAGGAACAAATTATAAAGTAAAGAATACAAATGGCTTACCAAAGCTTTTTAACTTTGATAAATTATCGGTTGTAAAAGCATTTGCAAAAGCTTATATTAAAGTTCCCACTATAATTAAAAATGCGGTTAGTGATGTTATTTTTAATCCATTACGTGCTTATCCTAATAGAGTTAGACTGATTATGGATAATAATAAAGAAATACATATTAATATTGAAGATATGGAACAAAGACTAAAACATTTTGACTATGCCGCTTATCTGACTGAATATAAAGATGATTGTATATTTTCTTTTGAGGGAGGAAATATATATATAAAAAAAGCAAAGACAAATAAGCATAGATAATCTATGCTTATTTGATATTTTATTGAAAGGAGCAAGCTATGGATATCTTTGATTATATGACACATGAAGAAAAAGAGAAGAATCTTCCTTTAGCAGCCAGGATGCGTCCTGATACATTAGAAGAATATGTAGGACAAAAGCATATTATTGGAAAAGATAAATTATTATATCGGGCTATCAAGGCAGATCAGCTTGGCTCAATTATTCTTTATGGACCTCCGGGTGTTGGCAAAACAACATTAGCTAGAGTAATTGCTAATACAACAAGTGCTGATTTCAGGCAGGTTAATGCAACGACAGCAGGTAAGAAAGATATGGAAAATGTTATTCATGGAGCTATTCATAGTTTCTCTATGACACAAAGAAGAACCATTCTCTTTATAGATGAAATTCATCGCTTTAATAAAGCACAACAAGATTATTTGTTGCCTTATGTAGAAGATGGAACTGTTATATTGATTGGAGCAACAACTGAAAATCCGTATTTTGAAGTGAATAGTGCACTTATTTCCAGATCACGTATTTTTGAATTAAAACCTTTAGATAAAGAAGATATATTAGAGCTTCTTTATCGTGCAATGAATGATCGGGAAAAAGGAGAGGGAACTAAAAAAGTTATTTTAGAAGAGGATGCTGCTTCATTTTTAGCTGATATGGCTGATGGTGATGCCAGAGGAGCACTTAATGCTTTGGAACTGGCAGTTCTTACAACAGAAAGATTAGAAGATGGATTTATCCATATTGACCTTTCTGTTGCTCAACAGTGTATTCAAAAGAAAGTTATTCGTTATGATAAGACAGGAGATAACCATTATGATACAATCTCCGCTTTTATTAAGTCAGTAAGAGGGAGTGATCCTGATGCGGCAATCTATTATCTGGCAAGAATGCTGGAGGCAGGAGAAGATGTTAAATTCATTGCCAGAAGGCTCATTGTACTGGCAAGTGAAGATATTGGTAATGCAGCTCCTCTAGCAATGACAATTGCTTCATCAGCAGCTGCTTCAGCAGCAATGATAGGAATGCCCGAAGCACGGATTGTTTTAGCTCAGGCAACAGCCTATCTGGCATGTGCTCCTAAGTCCAATGCGGCTATTATAGCTATTGATGAAGCAATACAGAAAGTTAGAGAAACAGGCAATTTAGCGATTCCTTCTTATCTGCAGGATGCTCATTATAAAAACGCCGGTAAACTAAATAGAGGAAAAGGATATAAATATCCTCATTCTTATAAGAATCATTATGTTTATCAGCAATATCTTCCTGATCTTATTAAAGATGAAAAGTTTTATCATTTAACAGATAATGGACATGAAGCAAAAATGAAGGAGTATTTAAAAAGCTTAAAGAAATAGTTTTTAAAAACAGCTCTATTTTAGTAAAAAAAGAGCTGTTTTTTACAATCTTTGTAAATATT
>ENA-OWLX01000243-OWLX01000243.1-metagenome-genome-assembly--contig:-NODE-243-length-18722-cov-27.744790_pt1 | contig 18722 bp, 19 predicted proteins | sample MGYA00245351_ERZ651106 | MGnify/ENA primary metagenome ERZ651106 (study PRJEB26857, sample SAMEA4031768) | metagenome | biome: human; feature: oral; material: saliva | place: Philippines | collected 2014... | reverse complement strand
ATCAAACTCGTCGATTATACAGAAAATTTCAGTAACTTTGTCCTTGGTAATCATCGTTCAAAAATTTTGTAATCTATTGATTATCACCTATAAAGATACGAATTTTTGATGAGATTACCAACTTTTACAAGACTTTTCTTATCCCGAACTCGCGTAGTACTATATAAAAAACAAATCGCAGCAACCCACTACTGGATTACTGCGATTATATTAGTTATTATTATTTACTTCACTTCCTCTAATCTAATCACTACTGTATATCAGGTATTCACGAATACGCGTGAACGATAAGAAGATATAAATGAGGCTGTAAAGCCAAACAAATATAAGTATCGATAGCTATTTGCGATTCTTGCCAAGCATCTTCTCTTCCAACTGAGGCAGATGCTCTATGATATTCTCATCAATCTTAATTGAGTATGTACCAGTTGTGTTATGGAGCGTCTTTTGAATCGTACCCTTCTCGGTATTCTTGAACCAAGAATGGAACAGATTGACTACAAACATAGCCAGCACCTCGTTGTCTATGTTATATTGATGTCCGATGTTCCAAGCAAAGTTCTTTAGGTCGGTCTGCTTCAGTTTCTTCTTTTCAATCTTCACCGATACACAATTCACAATACCATTGTACTGTACAAGCAGTTTAACGGCTTCCTCAATCTGGAAAAGTTCTTCATCGCTGAATCCGTGTGGAAGGAAAACAAGACGGGTATATCTAAGAATTTTATCAAGTTTGTCCTTCTCTTGCTTTTCTTTCGCTTCTGCCATTTGGGTGCGGTCAATGTGCAGTTGTTGAATAAACGGAGCCAAATCTCGCTGTGCGTTTTTAAGAGTCTCTTCGAGTTCTGACATAATCTGTGGTTTTAAATCATTTGCCACTTCCGAAGTCTGAGGCTTTTGTTGTATAGGCTGAGGAACCACATCACATTGTGGTGTTTCTATCGCAGACTTTGTTTCCAGCTTCTTTTGAATGTCCTCCAGATGCTTTATGATGCAAGCGTCCATATTCTCCTGGTCTGCTCGATTGTTCAACTCCTTTCTATTGCTCTTGAAGTAAGCATAGAGACATTGTTTGATGCCATGAAGCGACAATACAAATACAGCATATCCACCTATAAATATAGGTATAGTGACAAGAAAGCAAAGTAGTTCCTTGTCCTCACCTATCAGTTGCTGCGCAATCTTGTAAGCGCCAACTATATAGGTAATGATAATCAGCCCTAAGAATGACGTGCCAATATAGCGATGCACTCCTTTAGCAGACGGAATGGGAAAAATGTCTATCTCCATGATTACAATGACTTTATTTTCTCCTGTGCAACAATAATAGCATCGTTACACAAGTCTCGTTCCTGCTCATCCTCAACAGCATCAATGAACTTGTCTGCCAGCCATAAGGTAAGCATTTCTTTTTCATCCTGATGAAGATACTCTGCAAGCTTGATGACCTGCTCACGCTTTGCTCTTCTGTCACCACGTTCAATCTTACTGAACATTGGGGTATCAATCTCTAGGAATGCAGCCAACTGGCGTTGTAGCAAACCTTGCTTTTCTCTGAGCTCTTTAATCTTATCTCCGAATAACATGTTTATATCTATTTTTAGTCCTTCAGCAAGTTACCAGCAAGTTACCGGCAAGTTAAAACTAATTGTTTATCTGCTTTAATATCAGCAATTTGGCAAGATTACATACTTTATTATTGGTGTTTCGGCAAGTTACCAGCAAGTTAAATCTATGCCCAAATTGGGATATACTTCATATAACGAGGAGCTGTATTGGGGTCAAGTACTTTTATTAAGTTCTTTCCAATCGCTTCCTTGATTAATCTAGAAGAACTGCTGGATGATGTTTCAGGAATGCCAAACCTGTCTCTAAGCGATTTGTTAGTCAAGGCATCACCTTGTATATACATCAGACAGGCATGGAGATAGCATGACCAAAGTTTGTCCTCCATAGGAATATTGCTAAATTCCATTTCTGAGAATAGAGTAACCTTGGTGCTATCTTGGAAAACTTCTATTCGAGGAGCTGGGAGATATTGAGCTTCACACGCCAGCACCATTCTGTCCCAACCACGACCAAGTTCTTCACACATCTTCAGTCGACGCATGAGAGAAGCTAATTTCTCGTTTCGTGACTTAGGAGGGTTATCAATGATACGAAGTACATCTACCAATGGAGTACCAGGATTCGTCACCTCAATACGATTGTCGAATATCTCCACTACAGGAGCAGCCCCTGTTATGTACAGGTCTTGATGAATAAGACTATTTGCGATGGCTTCTCTTACAGATGGCAGTGGGAACTTGCTTGTTGTTGACAGTTGAACGGCATTCACATCCTCGTTACTTGGCAATAGAGCATTCACATAACGCACGATATTCTCGAAGCAAACAGCATAGCCCTGTACAAATGATTCTTCTTTCTGAATCAGCAAGCGGTTGATACCCTTATACTGAACCACGCGCATAGCCTTACGTCCTAACCTTGCAAATTCGTTCAGGTCCTTTGCAAATAGCAGAGCACCTAAGTTCGTGATTGAATAAAGACCATTATCCTGCTTCTGGATGATTTCATCCTCGTTCAAATAATGCACAACAGCCTCCTTCTCTGCTGGCTGTGGTATCTTCAACAAGGTAAAGTATGCATCCACTTGGAGCAATCTGATAATATCCTCATACCGTTGGTCTGTCTTTACACAAACGTCTTCAAACTGGGCATGACGCAGTTTATCCCATAGCTGAGCACGGAATACAGGAAACTCACGCAGCTTCTTTGTGTAGCTGCCACTGCGGATGTAGTCTATCTTCTGAAATGAAACAGGTTCGTTGAGTGCCTTGTGAATTCTGATCAACTCTACATGCTTCCCGTCTATGTCTGCACCGTAGAATTCGAAATCTGCATTTTTGGAAAGAAGGTATCGAAGCCAGTTCTCCAACTCCTGTTCACCTTTCTTTTCAAGCTGAAGGCGCACTGTAGTACCAACAATCTCATGTGAACCATCATCCACGCCCCAAATCATATAGGCATAATCACGATCGTTCAAAGTAGCACTATTTGCAAGAGCGCTAATGTCCTCACCAACCATTGTCGGCTCGCAATTGTTATGTTTAAACTCAACCCAGCCAACTTCCTTGGGAAGCTTGCAAAGTTCTTTTACCAGTATGTCGATATTTCCAATCATATGAACGTATAATTATAAATAATCTCACCCCCCAAAAACATTTAATCTGCATTATGCAAGGACTCTAATTCTCTTTGTTTCTCTTCTATAGACGCATCGTCAGGAAAAACCTTTATAAAGATTGAATAGTATAAGATCTTTTTTCCTCTAGTTGTCATTGGAAACTGATTTGTGTCATGTAATTGTAAGTCTGCAAACTTGTTTACATATTTGTCAAATGCATTTTTTTCAAATTTTATGTTATTATCTATAGATAATATATCTTTAAGTATTTTCATTAGTGCCTCGAAGCCTACAGTTGACTGTAAAACATTTGTAGGCTTAGATTTTGTATCATACTTCCAAAGTGATGAAAAATAGTGTTGTATTGATGAAAAATAGTAAAACAAACAGTCTGATATTGAAGAATCATCGTCGGTAGCATAGAACTCTCTAAAAGGAAGCTTCTTTGTGCCACTGTATCCTTTGAGTTCCTTACGCTTCCTAAAACGATCGTTTTCGGCCTCTTTCGATGATACAGAGATAAAGGACACTATTCTCTTTATCATTGTAGATTGAGAGAGTAGTGGAATAAAAGTTCCATCATAATCATTTCCATATAATTTTATTCTATTATAAAAAGGTGATTTGGGATGTCCATTCAAAGCGAGACAGACTTCCAATGCAGTTTTGTATGGACTGTCATTTTCTGTTAGTCCAAACAAACTGTATACCAAATCCTGGGACACTCGTTTTTGGGTTCTGTTAATTGTTGAAAAAATCATCGCCTGATACTCAAGGCTTTTATCCATGAAGCATGATATTACAATATCCATATTTAATAGGCGATTGAGCTTTTCGTTATAACTTATACCATCAGTTCCAACATTATCTGGGTTCTTGCTTAATCGTTCCAATGCCAATTCAATACCACGGATTCTATGTTGTCCATCAATAATTGTAACATAGATGTCATAGGAATCCTCTCCACGTTTCGCTTTACTAATACCTTCTATGACTTCTTTTTTAAATGAAATGGTAACAGTATTATTATCGAAAACCTGACTATCAATAGCAGACAATGGAATCCCTAATACAATATTTGTTGGAAACGTTGCTGTTTCATCGTTGATTAGAAAATCTGCTATTTGATTGGCTCTGGAAGTTTCAACATGACGTTGAATAGTTTCACTGTATACAGGTTTGCTATTATCATCAAAGTCAACGACAAGTCTTTCTGTAAACATTGTATATTTAAGGAGATCTTGTATCTTGGCTGTTCCAATTATAAAATCTTGGCCATTTTGGTATACAGGAAATCCTTTTATTTCTATTTTGTGATTACTCATGAGTTCTATTTTTAATTATTCCAACTTTTACCATGTTTATTTCTGGAATTAGCTTCTATATCTTCTCCAAATATTTTGTCATTTAGACGTCTGTTATCATATTGTGATATAACCCAGACTATCCATGAAATCACTATACATATAAATGCAGGCCAGCTTATCTTATAATAATACGAAATAAAAGTAAGCAATATAGGCAACACAATACATACAATTGGAGATACCTGTGCTAAACTACTTTTGTTTTTTGTATCATTAAAAGAAAGAAGAATTGGTACAATGGTAGGAATTGCAAGAGCCAAAGAGTATGTAATCACATTTTCGGTTATAGACCATGAGTCTCCTTTATTATTAATAAATTGGAATAAAGACGCAAACACACCTAGTCCTCCAATGAATACAGTGTAAAAAAGGAAATGAATGGTAAAACTTGTACACCATGGTTTTTTAAACCTTTCCTATAGTTCTCCGAAGATAGAATCACTAATATTTTTATAATATGCATAAGTGTCTTTTTAAAGGTCCTGAAGAATGTCTACAAATACAGTAGGAGAAGAAAATGAGATACGCTCCTCTTGCCATTTTTTAAACAGATAGTCAAAACCTGCATTTGCATAACCTTCAATTTCATTTTCGAGAGCACGCAGGAATTTTGCTATGGCTTCATCATCTGCATTTTCCAGATCAATCCACTCATAGCCGAAGCTGCCAGAACGATTGAGCATCATCATAATGATATAGTCACGAATCTGAGTTGGCTTCCACTTGTACATTACGGCAAACTCGGTTGTTGCCTCCTGCGCTTCAAAATACTTTGGTCTGCCAAGGCGAACGCCTATGATACAGGCATACATAAATGTTTGGTAGAAAGCACCGAACTGTGCAATATTACCTGTACCAGTTTTCTCACCTTTATTTGAAATGGCTTCTATCATTGCACGATACTTGTCGCTGTAGTGAGGACGTAGATCAAGTATCTTTTCTTCTAATTTTGAGCTATTCATAATCGTTTGTCTTATTCAGAATAACATTTTTTCTTTGTAACGAGGTTTGAAGAATCAGCTTTCTCTTCAACATAATTCACGTAGAATGTACCATCAAGTTCATTACGTTGCATGCGTTTCGCAATCTCAAGGCCTCCCGGAAGGATGAGCTGTTCAGAATCAGGATCATACAAATCCTTAATCATAATGATGCTCTGGCGGAATACCTTTGGAGCAATGTCAAGGAAGTTGTTGATGAACTTGATGCCGAACTCCGAGAATGGCGCATCTGAAATGAATGGATAGTCAAAACTCTGATTATTTTCCTTTGAGGAAATAATTGACATCACAATAGCCAATTGTTTCATGCGTTGGAAACCAGTACCATTACCAAAGAGTTCTTCGCCTTTGTCATCTACAACCTTAACGCGAACAGTACCACCATCTTCACGTTCGAAATGCAAATTGCCACCAAGTGTCTGATTTCCTGCCGTCAAATCACGATACATTTTGTTCGCAACCGTCTGAAGGTTGTTGACAATGTTGGTAAAGATGCGTTCCTTGGTATCGGCAAACATTTGGGCGATGCATTGCATGTCGTTATACAGCTTTTCTGCTTTCCTGACAGGTGAACTATTCTGCCTTTTATATAGTTCCTTCCGAACCTTTTCTAATTTGTCTGACCAAAGATTTATTTTTCCAGTATATTTCTGAATCTCCTCGTTCTTGTCAGAAATCGTCTTCTTTGCTTGGTTATATCCAGAAAGTGTCTTACGGTCTTCTTCAGGAGTCGTATTACCAGCTCCGACCAATGCCATCTCACTTTCTTTCTGTTCAACGACATTCTCCTGTGCAGCAATTTGATCATCCATGTCGAAGATGCTATTCATGTAAGCCAGATAATCTTCTGCAATTTCAGGAATGGTAGTTTCGTAAAGTCCTGTTGTTTTCTGTATCTTACCATAGTATTGCATGAACGAATCAGAGGCATGCATAGCCTTACGTGGACGCTCCATAATCTTTTTTATGTGAAGCCAAGGCTCAGAATCTCTTGGTGCCTCGCGGTTACAAACTTCGCAATGACAGCGTTCGAGCATTCTTTTGAGCGATGGCGTATCAGGAGAGCCCTCTGGCAAGAGTATGTCAGGATTCTCCATAATTTTCTTTTGAGCAAGTGCTTGACTCAACGCAATACGGAAGTCATCAAAATCACTTGTTTCACCCTCTAATCCCATAAGTAGCCAAGGACAATTCTCATCAAATAAACGGCTTGTTATTGATTTTTCCAGTTCCTCCTTTTTCTTCTGAAGATTCTGTAATTTCTTTTGCTCTGATTCATACTCATAACGAAGCTGTTCACGCTTTTTGCTTGAATAGAACTCTGCTTCAAACCGCTGCTCTTCTTCCTTGGCGCGAACAAGCTCCTGACGTGCCAGGGCAATCTTTGCTTTCGCGTCCTCAATCCACTTTTCGTGATTGTCACGATCTTGCTGGAGTGATGTAATGGCTTCATCAGCAGAGTTGTTTCTCTTCTCCTCTGCTCTGTATTCTTTCTTTGCTTCACCAACTAGATCATTTGCCTTGTCACATATCTGAATAAGGTTGTTCATGTCAGCAAGTGCATTAATCGTGTTCTCCAAACCTGTGAGGGTTGAAAGATCAACAAGGCGCTCCATCGACTCGCCTTGCAGTAAAGAGTATTTTTCCATATCATAAGGAATTAGCTTTCGAATAATATCTGCTTTCTCATCCTTATCCATTATGAAGTTATCCTCATTGCCAATGGTGTGCTGCACATCAGTATTGGCATTGTACAACCAGTCATTCTCTTTTGTACAATGAACAGATTTTGTCACAATGTAGCGTTCTCCATTGTTCTCATAAACGATTCGTACACCCATTGTGAAATCATCACTTTCACGACGAGCCTTACCCGACATCATCTTGAAATACGATTCGTTGACGGGATATTTTTTTTTGTCATCAGAATCATACACCTCATCACGCAATATCCACAGGAAGCCATTGTAAAACTTTGACTTACCCATATTATTGTCGGCATTAATGATGTTTATACCCTCGGTGAAGGTATAAGTGTTATCGTCGTAACTTCCATAATAATTATAGAAGTTGCAGAAACAAATTGATCTAATTATTGTACCCATAGTATGCCAAGAGTTTAGTCAGATACTTTTTTCATTATGCCCTGGAATGTAGCAGGAATGGTGCGACGATTAGCCACACAGTTAATTACATCCTTAATGATTTCAATAGGAGTATGGTCGGAAACGCCAGTATAAGAAGCAGACGATGCTTCCTCCTTAGTTATGCCGAAATGTGTCTGAAGCTCTTCGGACTTCATTACTTCTTTGAAGATTTCTTGTGGTTCCATATCTTGTTGTTTTATTATTCATCTTCGTTCAATACCATACCATTGAGGTCAATATCGTAGAAACTGATTACTTCGTCGAGCGTGTCAAGAGCACCAGTATAGTAATTACTTGCAAGAGAGCCAAAATTAGCAACTCTTCTCATTTCATTCTCGACCAAATGTTTTTCCATTGTCCAGAAACGTCGCTCATAATAAGGAGAAGAAAAATCTGGCACAACGATAATATCGTAAATCCAGGCAAATCGCTTGTCGTCATGCTTGCGCAACAATCGACCTCTTCGTTGGATAAACTGTCGAGGATTGCCGGTGCTTGATGTGAATATGCCATACTCTGCACGTGGCACATCAACGCCCTCGTCCAAACAGTTCTTAGCAAAGAGCACGTTAAGCTGTCCATTTGCGAAGGCTTCAAGTTTATGTTTACGCATTGCTTTTGAGTCAACACCTGTGTAAGAATTGCATGTGGTATTCGGAAATGTATCCTTCAGAATACCTTGCATCTGTTTCAGAATGTATTCGTCAATCACTTCGTCATCGGCTTCGTCAGAACGTGTACGTTTACCTGCTGCCGAATAAACAAAGCAATATTTCAGTTTGTCTTCGCCAATCTCCTGTATGATTTGACGGAAGACATCCATCTTGTTGCGTGCTTTATGTAAGATGTTCTTTCTTACGAGTAGGAGTTTCCTTGCGCGTTCTAGGTCAGAGAATCCTCCCTTTGAACCATTGTAAAGTTGGACAAGCTGTCTTGTGATTCTTGCATACTCTTCCATTTCCGCTTCCTCTAGCTTTGCCAGATATGGGAAATAATGATAAGCCATCAGTCGTTCTTCACGAATGGCCCTGCGCATAGAAAAGCTGTACGTGTATGGATGTGTATCGTTGAAGAAACTTTCTATTTCGCGTGTGCCTTCCTCATCGTAGATTCGATTAGGTGTGGCAGACAGAGCAATTCGTCTTTTTATTGTGAGACGATGAAACGCCTGTCTTACGGATGCAGAACCAATGTTGTGCGCCTCATCGGCTATAAGTAAAGCTCCTTCTGATAGTTTTGACAAAAGTACCTGAAAGTCTTGCATCACAAAAGATTGGTAGGTGGAGATGATTACATAATTCACATTACGTCCATACCTCATCTTTGTGACCACCTGCATTACATCCTGCTTCCAACGATGGTTTTCTGAGGATACCTTGATGACATTACGATAGTTGAAGTTGGCAACCTCGTTGCCCCATTGCTCAACTAGAGCAAGTGAAGGTACAAGTATCAACAAATGGTAGAAACCATCATCCTTATATTCTTCAAGAGCGCAATTAAGTGATGTAATAGTTTTACCTGTACCAGTTGCCATGGCGAATACTCCTTGTTTGCCACGTTTTGCCCATGCCTCATAAGCATCAATCTGATATTGACGTGGACCATCCTTGAACTTCTTTGGGAAATATGGCTCATCAAAAGCTGATTCTGCTTCCTCTTTTGCAATTTCTTCCATCACTTCATTCTCCAAGCGAATCAACTCATCAACATTCTCAGTCGAATATTTTTCGACAATTTTGCGGCAAAACTCATCAGCAGAGTAAACCAATACATCTTGGTTCCGCCCATTCCAAATGCTATCGAAATCATCCTGGTAACACTTTATACGTTTTTTTGCTTCTTCATTATGCCAAGAACAGACGCAGTCAATTGCTTCTATGTTTCGAGTGAGACCTGCTGCTGTAAGGTTCATTGAACCATTAAAAGCTACCTTGTTATCGTAGGAGTCGGTAAAGATGCCAAACTTTTCATGAGCAATACCACTTTCCTTAAGTACCACTATCTTTATCTCTATGCGATTATTAGCAATAAGATAAGAGAGACATTGAAAAAAGAGCTTATCACGATGCGAGAAAATCTGCAAAAGTTTATCGTATGAATTAAGCATGTAGCCTTCAAAACCTACATAATCTCCATCTTTCAGAAGATTATAATCTTCTTCCGTAATATTCGGATTGATGTACATACGCATTCTGCCACCATTTTTTACAAAGTGGGCAAAACCACATGCAAGCACATTAAAACAAGCACTACTGAAATATCCTAAGCCAAGGTCAAGGGTTGAACTGTTGGACAGCGCCTTGGTGAAGAACTCTGTAGGTTTGTTTTCTCGTTTGGTAGAATAACGCAATTCGAAATCCTGAGTGCGAAGTTCTGTCTGCACAGCACCGTAAACAGTAGAGCTGTCCTCACACACCTTATTGGCATTCGAGGCGTAGAAGTCTCCGTTTTCACCCTTTTTGCATCCTTTAAGATACCGACCTTTTATACGCTTCATGTCACCATCGTACGGAATACTGCATAACCCCCATGTCTCATTATCAAAGTGTATGAAAACTTCTTTGTCCTGGCACAATGAAGATTGAAGATTTCTTCTCGTTGTTGGTTTCTTGTTGTGCAAATTCACATAAGCAAGGATATCTAGCAGTTTCTGCGGCTCTTCAGGATGGGCTTCAAGAAAATCCTTCACCAATCCACGAATAGTTTGTACTGGTTGCTTATGTGGCTCCTCTTTCTTGGCTTTCGGAATGAAGATGTTATCATCTGGATCAGAACTCAATTCGTACTGGTCATAAACCTCCACTTCAAGTACACTTGCAATCTTTGAACTCAAAGTGAGGTCATAATCCTTCCAAAGGTCATGACGTGATTCAATCCAACTCTCCAGCTTTATACACTCGTCGCCCCTGGCGGATGCTAACATCTGCTTGAATGCTTCGTGGAACTTATCAAAGTCAAATACGTCAGCGTAATCCATTCTGAGGGTGAGGTCTATCATAGTTCTTCTAGTCCTTCGTGTATGTGGTCAAACAGGTAGTCAAAACCTACGAGGTTGGGATTGTCTTTTACGTCTGCGGCTATACGCTCCAAACCATCATCAAGGTGCATCTTGAAGTAGCGAGGAAGATCTTTGTCCGTATCCTTGATGCCGTAGTGAGCACACACCATGGCAACGTACAATGGAAAGAGATTACCGAAGAGCACGCTCTTGCTGTACTCCTTACCTCCTGCATCTTTTATCTCGGTTGGTTGGAACTTAATACCACTTTTCAGCGAGTATGCAATGGCAATACGTGCAATCACATTCTCTGCACCCAAAGCAAACTTTCGAGTGAGTTGTGTTACAAGTTCCTTGTTCTTGGCGCTTGTCTTTATCTGTGCTATTGCTATCATACTCGTTTAGTAGTTATAATCGTCAAACAAATGCTCTGCCTTCGCTGCTTTGAATTCTGAGCGTGTTGTATCATTCGTAATGAGTGTGGTACTACCCACAAATGGAAGCATCATGTTCATTTCTGACTTTGTCAACTCCTTATGCAGAAGCGGGAAGAGGACAACCTGCTCCGATATTGACGGGTAGAACTCCGTAATAATCTTAGAACTGTGGCTCTTGTCGAATTTCTGCAAAGGTGAGTCGATGAATACAGGGAACTTAATGCTACTTTCATCTACAAGGGATTTCAGCAGAGAGGTGGCATAAAGCTGTTTCTCGCCCTTTGAAAGCTTGTCCTTGTCTATTTCATCGCCTTCGGGAGTAAACAGCAGAATGTCCATAGCATCAGCATCAATTGTAACCTCGACTCGCCCGATGAAATCTTCCTTGTGCATGAGCGAATTGAGGGCTGTCTTGATTCTGCGTTCCAAAGATGACTTTTTGTTTTGCTTCAAAGACGAAAGAAATGTATCAAGTTCGCCTATAAGCTGGCTGGCGAGAACGTCCTTCTTTTCGTCTGCATCGTCCACACTAACACGCTTGCTCAAATCCTTTATCTGCTTTTCGAGTGTGGCTAGTTTCAGATTTGATTCGCCTGTCTTTTCATGCAGTTTACGGATGGCATCATCAGTTTCCTGAATTGCTTTTTCCGTATCGTTCTTCTTCGAGCGCAGTTGCTTGATGACCTCGTCACTTTCCTTGCTATGGATGTTTGAGAGGCGGCGAGAATTGCGCTCCAGCATTACCTTGTTCTTGCGGTAATTCTCTGCCAGCGTTTCAAACTCTATTCGGTAAGTCGTTGTTATGCTGTTATAGACGGCTTCAATTTCTGTAAAGTCATCATCGCTGAGAATTATCTGTGGTTCGCGGTCAGATTTCTCACCACGATATTTTGCCACAATAGCATCAAGCTTCTTGGTGGCATCGTCCTTACTCTTCTTCTCGATAGGCAAGGATGCAAGTATGGCAAGAAGCTCCTTGCTGAACGAATCAAGCACATGGTTCTGGGCAATCGAAACGTTGTTACTGCTGATGGTATCGTGATCTGCTTTGGCAAGTTCGTATGCCTGAGCAAACACGTTTCCGGCAATGGCGAATGGTGCGTAGTCAATAAACTGCTTGAGCTTGCCCTTCATTTCCACGTCATTCTTCTTGCAGGTTTCAATGATGACCTTTACACGATTCATTTCCTCTGACTTCACACTACTACCTTCGCGTGAGAGCTCTGCCTGTAGTGAAGTGTCATCCTGGCGAAGCGTAGTAAGCTTGTCATTAAATTTTTGAATCTGCTCTTCAATCTCTGTAGCCTCCTTGTCGGCATCCTCCTTCTGTGCAAGGAGTTTTTCAAGTTCGTGACGCAATCCGATGTCGCGTGACTTCTTGCGATAGCGAAGGCGAAGACTTTCAAGGTTTGACTTCAAATCCTCGTATTTGCTGATGCCGAGAACTTCCTCGTATGCACGACTCAATCTACGGCGATCGGCAATGGTTCCTGTCTCTGCAAGTTCAACAACTTCCTCAGAGTCGAAGAAGAATAGGCGTGCAATGTCCTTGTTCAGGATAAAGTCGTTGATGAAAACGTCAGGTCCTATTTCCTCGGTCAGCTCATTGCGCACTCCATCAATCATTATTTCCACCTGTTCCTTCTGGAGGATAGAATCATAGCTACGAATTACGTCAATCACACGGCAAGGAATAGCAGGAATGGCAAGCTCCGAAAAACGTATGGTCACGCTGTAAACCGAATCCTTCTTGATCTCTTCAAATTCATTGATGTAGCCATGTTTCTTGATGAGAGCAGTAATCTCTGGAGTAAGACTTGCCTGATAACGCTTGGCGGCGTTGATGTTCAGATTACTCTGAAGAAGTGCGTTGTAGTTGACATTGGCATCCTGTCCTGATGCTGGTACGTCACCCACAAAGCGACCATAGAGACACCAGAGCAGCGAGTGCAAGAATGTGGTCTTACCAAAGCCGTTCTCGCCACATACGAGGTGTACGTTCTTCTCCTCGTTGAGAGCAAACTTTATGGTATTCACGCCTTCATAGAGACGGTAGTTGTTCAATGTGATGCTCTGTATAATCATGCCTTTGCCTCCTTCTCTTTGATGAATGAATCCAATCGTTCCTCAATGTCATTCTGCAAACCAAACTTGCGCATCAGCAACACCTTATTCTTCTGTAGGGCAAGGAGTTCTTGGATGAGTTGGAAATGCTGAGGGTCGGTGCATGATTTCTCCAGAATGAGACGCTCCTGCAAACCAATTTCAAAATTAGGTATGGTATAGCCGTAAACTTCATTATAAATATCATTGACGGTAGTGGAGAAGTTCCCATCACGATACCAAATGACCTGAATGGCAATGAGTTCCTGATTCGTAATAAGGTTGACGCTAGAATGTCCTTCCTGTACAGTCTTCTGTGTTTGTAACAACTCGTGGAGCATTTGAATGCGATACTCCATAGTGTAGTTGCCAAGATTGTGGCCCGTTTCATCAACTGCACGCTGTCCATTTCTACGAGTATCACAACGAAGTTCTGAGACATTACGATTCTCTACCAAACGGTTTCGGAATTCAAGAAGTGGTTTCATCCAGTCGACACCATTCTTGATAAGCGAAGACATTGACTTGTCTTCTTTTACCACAGTGCAAATCCAGCAGCCAAAGCGGCTTTGCCCACAACTGCGGTGGCTATCATCAGTCACAACTGTTGGACATTCGTAGTCATCTGCTGAAGCATCTAAGTAGATGTTAAAGAGTATCTTATTGTCAAATCCCCATGGTGAAGGGATGGAATTAATAATCCACCAAACCTCTTCCAGCATCAGCTCTTTAATAGGAGCATATGTGAAAGTGTTTGGATTGAGGGGGTGTTTTGAAAGTCGATGTCCCTTGATTTCATGTCGGCGAATACTGCGTTCACGTTGCTGGCTCTCAGTCAAGCGAGTGCCTACAAGCACAATCGCCTCACCATCAGCCACTACCTGGTCTGTGATAAATTTAGAAGTTGGCTTTATTTTCATTTTTTCTGTGCAGAAACGAAATGAATTGTTAGGTACGGGATATCCTTTTCCAATAACGCAACTCCAAAAAGTATCTTCTAGTTGTGGTGTAGTTGTCACCACTTGTATAGGCATCATCTGTTCACGTGCGGCATCGCCAATCTTCAGAAGCACGGTAGAAACATACTCTTCGATGACGGGATTTTCCACCATTGTATCGTTACAAACAACATACACACGTCTACGCAAAGGCTTTCTATCTTCTCTTAACTCTTGCATGGCTATCCAAGTAAGCATCAGAAGAACAGTGGAGTCTTTGCCTCCAGAAAAACCAATAATCCATGGACGGCAGTTGATGTCTGCTTCCATGTACTGGTCCTTTAGTTCATCTATAATAGCACGAACTCTCTTTGATTTTATCTCTGACTTCATGCTTTTTTTGAGTAATTATATTGATTCATGATTATACTATTACTTGTACTTTGACTCTGGATATTTCTCTTTCCAATCCTTGCCGTAGATATTTTTGTAATTATTCGCACCTTCATATAAAAGGTCAAAAACCTCATCATCAGAAATTCCATTTGTTTCAATGAGTCCATTAAGTTCCCATTCATCACAGCCTTCTGGAAAGATATCCTCATCTGGCTCAAACCAAATATCCAACTTATTATTGTAGAAAGAGTGGCTTGCTTGGTCGCTGATATCAATGCATTTTGGGTTAATCTTGTCCTCAATCATATCTTCTCCCCAAGATTCTGTATCTTCTTCCATGCTTTCTGCTTGTGACGAAGCCATGTCATAACCAGCTTCTATCAAAGCTTTACGCAATGATTCAGTCTTCTGCTCTTATGTGAACACTTTTGTTTCTTCCATCTCTATCTTTTTTCTATTTTACACCAGAGTTTGGCAATGTAGCACCTAACATCTGATAATAGATTTCCAATTATACGAATTTTCTTATTCTGAATTGTCAAATTTTGGATACAAAGATAATAATAAATAATGTAAAAGCTACAATGTTATGCGAAAAACTATAGTATTTTTTTTCAGAATTAACAATAAAAGGCAACTATAGGTGACAAAATTCCTATAGTTGCGCTTTTGCATGGGCTCTTTTCTTTTTATTCTCGATAGGGTTCGATTAGTACTTCAACCACTGAAGGAGTAATTGTAAAATACACCAAAGTGAATATAGTGAGGTAACATACAAGATGCCAGCCCACCACCAGAATACCTTGGGTGACAGGAACACTCCTTGGCAAGACTTTATGAAAGACTTGATTTCTTCGTTCTGATTGCGAAATTCTTGTAGTTGCAAGCTTCTATGGCTGGCAAGAAGATCGGTCTCTGCTTGAATCAGTTTCTCTCTTGCAGATATGATATCCTTCTTGCACTCATCGGTCATTTCAACCTTTAAGACTGTAGCCTCGGCACGGGTAACGGCACGGCAGAATGCGAAAACAGCCATGTCCATGCTATCAGTGGCTGCTTTCATCGCAATCACCATATCTGTTCCGTCTTTGCGAGCCTTCTCAACTTTTTGAATGCTATCGTGCAAGTCGCTTATAGTTTGCTTAAGAAGTTGAAGTTCATTGTCAAGATTAGCCTTTTGCTCCTTGACCTCTTCCTGTTTGTCGATTTCTTCGACAAGATTACTATACTTGGACATAACGAATTGTATTTAACGGAGTGGACCTTTATATTTTCTAATTTGTTTGCATAGCCAGTTGGCGTGTTGGGCACAGCATCGAGCCCTCTCACACTCATCTTCATCATCGTCCTTGCCCCAGTTTGATGACGTTGAGCCACCGCCACCACAGGATTCTGAAACTGTTGTGGCAGCATCGACGTAGTTCATGAACAGTAGCATCGCCACATTCAAGACGTTCTCAAACGGCACAGATTCGTCGGGTGATTCGATAGCCTCCTTCATTGCCATGTATGCTTCCGTTGGTATTGCGATGGAATAATTCTTACCATCAACAGACAATATCTTCCTGAATACAGATGGCATTTCTGGTTTGGATTGGACGACGCTCTGACGTGCAGAATTGTGTTCTGTGAGCGACTTCCGTTCTGTAGTCTGAGAGGTGTCAACAATAGAATTGGGCTTGGCAACACCTGGAGCAACAGGATGAAGCTTCTTCCATGTGCCTTCAAGTTTGGGAACGGTCAGGTTACGACCTTTGCCCAACGTGGATGACTTGAAACGGGAGTCACCACGAAGTATGGTGTACCCATGGAGGACTCCTTGTTTGTCACGTTGCTCATGCACTTTGTAACCACAATTTTCAAGATTGTGCTTGTAATCCTTCCAGTCATAATTAGCCATTCCACGTAGGATGTTATAACAGACTTCCGTAATCTCCTTTTGATGAGCCTTGTGAATATCCTCGGGCAACTCCCAACCACGTTCAACGTTAATGGCATGGGCAACCTTGACTGCACTATCGCCAATGAAGGAGTCATTCATGAGATTTCCGTCAAGGTCGATGCGGTTGATGAGGATGTGAAGGTGAGGAATGCCAGACTTCGCATCAAAGTGAAGACAGGCGAAAATCTGTGCTCTGTCCAGATTGAACTTGCCAAATCCCTTTTTCTTCCCATCCTTGGTTTGGGCAGCTTTCTTGAACTCATCGAGAAAGCGAAGCCTATATTGATACCAGTCATTGAGCGTCCATCCTTTAGTTTCATCAAGGGAAGGGGAAACCTCCATCCGAAGGGTCGGCTTTTCGACTGGCTTGCGTCTGAATTTCGGAGCATACTTCAGGTGGATGGTTTCCATTGCTCCCCACATGGCGAGAGGAGTAAGCCCGTCGCCAAGGTTACGTGTCAGCACCATGTCGGCGCGATTATGTTTGGTGGCATAGTTCGTCATGGCTGAGCCATGCGAGATAGACCTTGCTTTTGCTATCATACCATTACCTTTTGAACATACTTTCTATTTCTACTAATCTGCGGATAAGCCTGTTAACGCCCTCAATCCATTGGTGCATGAATTGCTTGTTGCGAAAGTACTTCTTACGCTGTTCCTGGGTTGTGCCATGAAGGGCATTCTTAATCAAAATGAGTTCCCCTCGGGCTGCTTTCAGTGACATCAGGGCTTCTGCCTCTTTATCGCTCATCATTACCTTCGGCTCCTGCCTCAAAGAGGTATCGTGGATATACTGACTTTTCTTCAGTCCACAGGCAGAAGCCATCTCTATAATTCTCTGGTTCTCTTCGGTCGTATAGCACACGGTGATACGTGGATTGCGCCCTTTATGTTCTATTATCTTATTCATTGTAGATGGGTTTATCGTTAAGTTATAACTGAGATTGGTCAACCCGATGCGAGCCTGCGAGTATTGCAAGAGGTCAAATAGTCTGGCAAGTAGCGAAGTGGATTGTCGGACATTGACACTTCTTGTTTAGAGAATACGAAAATTCAGGCTCTTTTAGGTGGCATTTCCTTTCCCTATCGTTATCTCAATTAGAATGGCTGATTGTCTTGATGCTGAGTCTCAACAACCAGCCATTCTCCATTAGCAATTAGGGATTCAGCACAACTCCGTAGACGTTCTCGTTAGCATTCTCATTCTCGTCTTTTTTGAGAGTGAATGCCCTGAGAGTAATCATAGGGAAATGAAGTGTGATTAAGCTATCGTTACGAGCAATAGCTTCAGAAATCTGCTTTTTGGTCATCATCTCAAAGCAAAGTTCATCAAGAGGGGTATCGCAATTATTTCCCTTATGTACTACGTCATCAGTAGAGGTAAAGCTTGTGATGCATGGCTCGATAGCGAATTCATTCTCGGAGGGTAAATACTTTATCAATCCATTCTGCTCCAGGTCGTACATGATGTGGAGCACACCCTCAGGAGCAACCTCCCAACGTTCTGCGAGTTTGTAGAGATAGAAGAAAGCCGTAGGACCATACACAAGTTGCGGCTCTGTATCGTCCTCATCCATAGAAAACGATGCTGTGAGATGGGACATGATGTCCATAAAGAACTTGGCGTTAATGCCGTTCATAAGGAAATTGAATTCCTTCTGTGACAATCAGAGTGTCACGGACTTGATGTTTGAGATCATAATTTTACAAGATTTAAAAAGTTTGTGAATTAGTTAATTATTGCGGTATGTACCGTTCTTGAATACTATTTTCTCCACCATCTCGTTGAGACGGTCTGCGATGCGGTCATCGTAGTGCTCACGGATTTGTTGTGGAGTAAGGTTGGTGGTGATGATGGTGAAAAGCTGCTCTTCGTAGCGCTTTGTCAACAGGTCTATGACTGGAGTATAGACGTTACCGTAGTCCATCACCTCAGAGGGCTCGGTGCCAAGATCATCGATACCAAGCATATCCACGCTGATGAGTTTGCGGTATGCATCATAGTTGTTCTTGCACAGGTATGCAATGTATTTGGCATCCACTATCTGGATTCCGTATGTGCCATCGTTAAATGATTTCGGAATATGCAGATTGTTTAGTAGCTATTGGAATGCTTTGAGCATAGTGCTCTTGCCATTACCGCAACCACCGCATAAAATCATTTCACGAATAGTAAAAACCTGATTTTTAGAAGTTTGAGAAG
>ENA-OWLX01000240-OWLX01000240.1-metagenome-genome-assembly--contig:-NODE-240-length-18777-cov-12.903963_pt1 | contig 18777 bp, 14 predicted proteins | sample MGYA00245351_ERZ651106 | MGnify/ENA primary metagenome ERZ651106 (study PRJEB26857, sample SAMEA4031768) | metagenome | biome: human; feature: oral; material: saliva | place: Philippines | collected 2014... | reverse complement strand
AGCTGATGAAATCAGCGTAGTAGAGCCCACTCAACCACTGCGTCTTGCTCGACAATCCAAAAATAATTGAGAGGCTAGGACTTTTGCCCCAGCCTCTTCCAATCATTCCCCTTAAATGTTATTTAATGGCTAATCATCATATCCACTTGAAGAATTTCCAGTATCGTTATTTTTTGAATTTGAATCATCAGAATTATCATTAGGTGCTACTCTATTCCTATTTTGTTCACCTTCACTTGGTTCATAAACTGTCAGTACAATTCGTGTTCGGTTAATATCCACCGTACTCGAAACTTCTGGAGTTTGACTAACAATTTGACCTTCAGAAACGAATACTCCAGCAGGAAGATGGTTAGTTTTTCTGATTTCAATATTAGATTTCTTGATTCCATAAATTTCAATCAAGTTACTTCTAGCAAAATCATAGGTTGATCCAATATAGTTTGGCATTTCAACAGAATTCGATTTTTTAGCTACTTTCAATACAATCTTAGTTTTTGAATTCAAAGAATATTGTTCACCTGCTGCCGGTGTTTGTTCAATAACCGTTCCAGGATCATAATCGAAGGTTTCAACCTCTTCAATACTGATCATTTTACTGGATACTTTATAGGTATTTTTCAGATCCTCTTCTGCTGTTGCTCGCGTGTCTCCCACATAATTTGGCATTTCAAAACTATTTGGTCCTTTGGAAACAATGATGTTAATCTTATCTCCTAGTTGTTTCTTGGTTCCAGCAGCTGGATTTGTTTTTATAATATATCCTTTTGCCACTGAATCACTAAATTCTCCTTGTTCTTTTCCTGATTTTAAATGTTGTTTATCAAGTATCTCTTTTGCTTCTGCAACTGTTTTTCCAGAGAGATTAGGAACAACTGTAGTATCTGTGTTTTTTTCAAGATCCGATTTTCCTTTATTTTCTTTTTTTGAACTTTCCGACTTTCTTGAAATAGATACTGAATCATTTTGTCTTTGATATCGTCCACTTTTTGGTAAAAAAAGCCATAACATTAGAATTAAAATGACTAATCCAATAACTAGACTTATAATTCTATTCCTTCGGTGTCTCTTTTTTTCCTCTTCTTGTTTGATTAATTGTTCCTGCCTATAGCGTTCAGCTTGTAAAGCTAATTTTCTCTCTTTTTCAGCTTCCTCAAACTTATACTTCTCGTATTCACCCTCAACTTCTGAGAGAAGTATTTGTATTCGATCACGCTCACTATTATCTTTAGCTTGAGCCCATATTTTTTTCAATTCAAATATTTTATCTTTATAATATTGCTCCTGTTTTTGTTTGAGTTCTTGCTCTCTTCGCCTCTCCTCAGCGATTGCTTGTTGTTGTAATATTTCATTTTGCTTTTCAGTTTGTCGAACTTGATTCTCTAGAAGTCTATTTTTTTCTTCTGAAGCTAATCTTTGCTGAATAGAGTGTCTATCTAACAAATCATTGTGTCTCTTTAATTCTTGATTTCGCTCTTGTTCCCTCTGTGCTGCCTCATAATCTTTTTCCCAGTTTTTGGGTGACAGAAGTAAAATGCCTATAAAAGATTATTAAATCAAGCTTTCAAAGTCCATTTTCATTACAAATAAACACTTATAACCCAATCTTACAAACAATGGATTACCATTAGATTACCAAAAATCTGTTTTCGGAGCTTATGTAGTTGAGGAATGTCCATTACTGTATTCTACTGTATTCTACTGTATTCTTATTACTAATAGTACCCTGACTGCAATCACTTATCAACCAAAAGATAATATTGATTGCGGTCATTTTTGCTTGAACCAAACCAAGTGATGATTTCTAAATCACGAAGATGATGCAACATTTTAACAACAAACGAGCGACTTCTTCCTGTCAGCTCAATCGCTTTGGCCGTAGTCATCTTCTCACCTGAATTGTACATGTAATGAACTAGCAATTGCTCGTCGGCATTGAGGCCTCCAAAATCAGTAAACTGTTTCTCTAAACTATCTCGAGTTCGTAGATGTCTGCTGACAATATTATTTTCAAGCGTCAGAATAACCTTGTTTCCAGGTTCTGAGTATTTTGGTTCATGAAGAAAGGCTGATTCCATTTCTGAATAAATCCGTTTAACACCTTCATTCATCTCACGAACCCAGCCAAACTCTGTCAGGGTTCTGGCAATCCGAGGATTTCTTGAAAACCGTTCATGCTTAATATTGTCAACAGTGACGATATTTGGCAATTTCCCTGGGCTATGAATCTCCAGTCGATCATCAAACATAAGCACACGAATATGGTCGCCATAGACAGAATAATCTCGATGGGTAACAGCATTGACGACACCTTCAAACCAGGCAAATTCAGGATACTCAGGCAAAATTTGGAATTGCCCATTGTCATCCAGATACTGGAACTCACGCAACTGGGTACGGATAAAATCACGAGCCTTGATAATCAAGGTTGGCAGAGCATCATCAAAGGTCACTTCTTTGATGACATTAAAGCTACTACCTGTCCCCATGTCCGTACCATCAAATCGTTGGAAGCGAACACGAGCTTGAGGGAAGAAAGCTGACGGGTATTTACCAAAGAGTAAGATAGCTGCCTTGGTTAATTTTCCATTGACCAAAAAACGCCGAGCTTTGAGAATTTCTTCTGTCGAACGATTTGAAATATCGAACCGATTTTTAAAATCCTGAACCAGGTCATCATCGATGTCTTCCAAAGTTGCGTCAGCCACAACTTCATCCTCAAAGAAACGTTGTCCTTTATCATAGCTAAGTTGAGTCCGCTGTTCATAACTGAGTTTAACCGTCTCATCCCCCTGACGCAGATAAACTTCATCATTAGGCGCAGCAATCACTCGGTTGGAAGACAATTCAACCGAGATAACCAGAATCAAGTCTTCCTCACCCTTGTGATTAACCACAGGAATTTCTTCAAAGGACAAGTCCAAAGGTGTGTCACGCATGTCACGGTCAATCTTTTTGAAGTCATCAATAGGATAGGCACTACCGTCTTTGAATCCAGTGATGAGGTTATTCTGTTTTTCGTCCTCGATACCAATCACCAATTGACCACCATCCGCATTAGCAAAAGCAATGAGATGCTTAAGCAGCTCAGACGGTCTCTTTCGTGCTGATTTTCTATCCAGGTATTGGCTTTCTGGCGAGAATTGGTAATGAGATAATTTTTGTATCATTCTATTTCCCCTGTGTCGTATTAAGTTAATTATAACATAGTTTAGGAATTCTAAAAAACAAGTGCAATAGTGCTAAATATAGCGTAGTACTCATTCAAAATCAACAAATGGCCTCTACTCTAATATTACCAATGACTGATAGATGTCATGAGGATAAAATGTTTCTTTCGTCATAGGGTATCCTTATTAGTGAAGAAGCTAGGCACAAACTCACTTTTGAATTTTGCTCGTAAAAATTGAAAAATAAAAAATGGCTTAGTGAACGTTTCTTGATGACGCTGTTCTAAACCATTTATGATTTTTAAGACGTTTATCTAATCGATTTGATTTTACCCTAAATTAACGAGCTCTGCTGCACCAATAATACCTGCATCATTTCCTAATTCCGCAAGAACGATATGGCAGGTTTCATGAATTTGTGGAAAAGTGTAGTCATATGCCTTAGTCGCAATCTTATCTCGTAAGAACTCTCCTGCTGCTGACACGCCACCGCCGATGACAATATGACTTGGACTCAAAGTATTGGCAATGTGAGATACGGCAAGGCCTAAATAACTAACAAATTTATCAACTACCAAATTGGCGAAAACATCTCCTTCTTTGGCAGCGTCAAAAATCTCTTTTGAGGTTACTTCGTCTCCATTATCAATACCAGCTTTAATCATTGAATTCCCCTCATATTCGCTTGAAAAACGATGAGCTAAGTTCACAATACCCGTCGCTGAAGCAACCGCCTCAAGGCAACCCTTTTTACCACAGGTGCATGGGGTTAAATAATCCAAATCAACCGTTAAGTGGCCAATCTCTCCTGCTGCTCCGCCTTCTCCTGTTACTAACTGACCGTTAGTAACAATCCCTCCGCCAACTCCTGTTCCAAGTGTGAACATAACAACATCACTATTTCCTTTTCCTGCTCCCTGCCATTGTTCCCCGAGAGCTGCCACATTGGCATCATTACCAATATAAAATGGCAAGCCGAAGGCTTCATCAAAAGCCTTTCCAACCTCTTGGAGATTTGACCAACCGAGATTGTAGGCACCGATAACGGTTTTGTGTACTGCATCAACTTTACCAGGTGATCCCATCCCAATACCAACAAAATCATCTGCTGTCAATTGATACAAGTCTAGATGTTCCCTAATGGACTGAATAATGTCTGGGATAATGGCTTTACCATTCTCCAATATATTGGTTTTAATCGACCATTTTTCTAAGATTTCTCCTTCTTGTGAAACGATTGCCAATTTAACACTCGTTCCACCAAGATCTATTCCGATAATTTTTTTCATAACTCTTCCTTTCGTACATAATACCGTTCTAAAAACTGTGCAATACCATCATTATCATTGGTCTCAGAAACAACGTCACTTACTTCCTTCAACTCTGTAACGGCATTCCCAACTGCTACACCTACTTGGGCAAAAGTAAGCATTTCTAAGTCATTCAAATTGTTTCCAAAGGCCATTAGATGATCTGAGGATAAATTAAACTTGTTTAGTAAAATTTTTAAAGCTCTTGCTTTGTTATCACCATCTTGCATGATTTCAAGGTAAAACGCTTCACTTTTATTTAAGGAAAAGCTGGCGAGAACCCCTGCTCTGCTTTTTCCAAAGCCTCTGGATTACCCACTGCCATGATTTTGATAATCTTCAGGTTGATTAGTTGATTTTCCTAGATTATACGTATAGTGAAAATTATCTCGATTACTTCAGATTCTTGAAAAGATTTTTTCATCTTCAATACTCATATATTCAACTAATTCATTCAACCAACCTTCGGCCGATGTCCCTTCTGCTGTCGCAATACCATGACCACCAGTAGGATACAATCTATAAGAAACATCCACACTAATCCTTTGCAATGCTTGGTACATACGCTCTGCATTACTTGCTAGTACCAGTTGATCATCTTGACAGGCCCAAACAAAGGTTTTTGGAAAATCTGCTGTCACATTTTTTTCGATTGATAATTTTTCTCTGAGGATTTCATCATTTCCCGTTAAATTTATAAAACTATCTTCGTGATGTTCAGACAAAAAGCTGATGACAGGATAGGAAAGGCAAGTCATATCAGATTTAGCTGAAATATCTCGAAGATTTTCAGCTAACCCTGGAAACTCTTTGTCCAATTTTTTCTGGAGAGATTCTTCGATTTCTTTGTGATAACAACTTTCTGAAGCAACTAAATGTCCACCCGCCGAGAAGCCAATTGTCAACAGTTCACTTGTCACACCACGCTCTCTAGCCAGAAGTTTCAATCGTTTTATTGCTAAGGCTAAATCTTCTTTGGGGAGAGGATAACGGTTTGGCGAACACCGATAATTTAGAATTGCTACAGCATACTCTTTCTCTACTAAAATTTTAGCAGTGTGAATTCCTTCATTTAACATAGAGACTGCACTATAGCCTCCGCCAGGGCAGATTAGAGCTAGTTTTCTCCCTGGTTTAAATGATTGTTTGATAAGTAAGAGCCCCACGCCATCACGCGCCCCATCTGATGAGGGAAAATAATTCTCTGGTGTCTCCTCAGACCAAACTTTGATAAACTCATAGTTTTCCGAATCTTGAGATAAGTTTATCAATTGATTTGCTCCTTCAATAACATCATCTGCTACATAGGGAACTCCCCAAGGCATTATCACTTGATGACGAACTTCCTTTAATGGTAAATGCCTCAATTCTTCGGGTACCAGTTCAAGAAAAAATACTGGCATCAAATATTCAAAATGTGACATTATGATATTATTCGCCAAAATGTCATTAACTGAATGTTCAAGTGTAAATATAACGCTTCCTCTCATTTTTGTCACTCAATAACGCAAGCTTACTTTCCCCCAAAAACCTGTCGCTTCCTGTCCTTCATATGAGAAGTCAAACGGTGGTTGCGGGTAATTGGCTTGGTCTCTAACTGGCGTTGTTGCCACTTCAATGGCCATATGATGGTCTCCAGCGGAAAGTTGCTCTAGGTCAACTGCATATGGGGCTGTGATTACTCTACCTACTCTTACACCATCAATTTCCACAGTCACCACTTCGTGGACATGCTCCATTTCAAGGAGGACATTTTTGAGATCGTCTGTCCTAAAATCAAGCTCATACTTAATAATTCCAGCAAAATCAGGATAACAATCGGAAATTGGGCTTAATACTGATGTCTCGAACTCCTCTTCGACCGTCGGATATGTTTTTGCTTTCATTAGCTTAACTGTCCAGTCGCCAGTAAGTACTTGCTCAGTTGTTTTTGCTTGACGTTTTTCTTGATAACTTTGGTAAATAGGGTAAATTTCCTGATTAAAATTTTCTAGTAGAACTATTGCCTGTCCTGGTTCTAGATTGAGTGAAACGCAATAATCAGAACCAATTATTTGACCAGATACAGCGTACTTTTTATCAGCATAAACATCATAGGCTATCAATTCTTCACTACCTTTAAATGTAATATTTCCAGAAAAAACTGCTGTTGAAGATTCATTAAGGAGAGCAAAAATATTTCCATTTTTGTCGTAATGGTAAACCGTCAAGTCAGCAAATGGCTTTTCTAAGCTTACGCGAGATAACCCCTGCTTCTGGATACTTTCTCCAAGTCCTTCCAAATTTTGATAAGTAAAAAGATCTAACTTTTCATAAGAATGAGCCGTTACAGGAAGTACATTAAGCGGCTTGTCTCCTACTACTATTACTGGAAATGCTGGGTGTTGTTCCACGAAGTCTAATAGGGCTTGTGGCATATACTCAGCACTCGGAACAAGAAGCATTTTAAAAGCAATGCCGTTAATGACAAGAGCGTTGTCTTGGATAGTACCATTATAATCGGCAAGATTTGTCAACATATCAAGACTAACAATATCAAATTCGACTTGATGTTCAATTAGCTGACGACAGATTTTCTGCATCGGCATACGCTCTCCTGACCAGTCTAATTCTCCATCGTAGAGAACAGCTACAGAAGCCACATGTTGACCATCACTAAGTAAATCACACATCCGATTACCATATCTCATTAGATCTGCAAAGTAATCAAATTGACCATTATGACCTCGTGCATAGAAATGTGGTGGACAATCAGAATCTGGATAGTTAGCCATAGAAAAGGCATGAGGTACCAGTTCATTAACACCACGTACTAGCAGATGATCCAAGACGTATTTCATGTCCCTAACACCAAAATTCCAACCATAAGCACCAAATAGCTCACACATAGTACGCCCCTTTTTCTTAGGTTCTAAGTGACCGCTTGAAGCACCAAGTTTACCTAGTGTATAGTGAAAAAATTCACCATCCGAATCACTCATACCTCCATGAGTTTGCCTTCCAGCTCCATAAACAACTTGACCACCAATACAATCAATCCCTGCCATATGCTGACCACTGATTGCTCTGAAATAATGTGCCGCACCTAAACCTAAACGACTATGTACACTATTATCTTCAACAACATGACCAATATACTCTACACCATGCTCTTCACACCAATGTCCAATAGGTTGAGCAAAATTTTTAGCATAAAGTCTGGAAATAAAATCCATATAATCATATCGAACCTGAGGTTCTAAAATACGCTCTTTTGTGCTAGCAAAGAGATATACTAATTTTTCAGTAAAGCTATCACCATACGCTTCAACCAATAGTTTTTTTAGCTCTTCACTCCAAGGCAGAGACATCTTTTTATGACCAACTTTCGTATCAAAACATTGCTCAAAAATGTTACCAAATTGTGGTTCATCTGAGAAAAATCCTGCAATAGTAGTACCAAATTTCTCCTTAAATTGTCCAAAATGAGGCTCATAGACAGCTTCAATCTGAGTAGAGGCAGATATTTCGTCAATCATATTGATATAAGTGTCATCTCCACCATCAGTTCTTGTCTTATAGATCAAATGGACACGCCACGCACCTTCTGGTAGTTGAAACCTAATCACAGGATTATCTACTGTGTAGAGTTCTGTCAAATCAATCGTATCTTCATGAAAAATATTATTTTCGTCAAATCTGAGAGCAACAATGGCAACCACTTCATTATTTAATCGCTCATCGTAATCTACAGCATCTCCAATTTGCCAAAAACCAATACTTGGTTTTAACATACGATTAATATCCAAGGTCATCAGTCGGGATTTCCCAAAAACGTCAGCAGTCGAACAATTAATGTATTGCTTCTTACGGTCTGGGTATTTGTCCTTAATTAAACCATTAGCAAAACCAGTTGGAAAGTGTTTATCATCCAAAATCCAGACTTTCATCTGACGTTTTTCAGCTTCTTCAAGTACAATCCCTAAATCACGCCACCAGTCTGGGCCACAATAATCATCATGAGGTCTTGCCTCAACACACACCGCCTTAATGCCGCAATAGTCAATTCTATCCATTTCTTCGCGAATCACCTCGTCTGACTCGCCTCTCATCCATAAAAATGGGAAAATATGATTTTTCATAGGATACCCTTTTCTTAAATACTTATTTCTAAAATGTAATCTTCATAATTCTTTATTCACCATAAGCGAAAAATAATTGTTTGTCATCTTTTCTACAAAAACTATTTAACAGTGTAATAAAACTTACTAAACCGTGCAGCATTGTCAGATTTGTCCCCATTAGCACTAGCAAACATGCCAATCATCGTTCCAGACATACAACCAACAATTTCAGGATTGATAATCCGGCCATCTGTCTTGCCAAGCAACTCCCATTCATTATCTACTTTATAATGGAAAGTATAGTCTTGACCAACCGCCTCAAATTTGATTTCTACTATATTATTTTTAAGATAAATACTAGCCAAAACCTTCTGACCTGTCTCAGATTCAAAACCTGGGAAATGTGGTGGTTTATTCATTTTCGTTGTCACTTGAACCAGTTCTAATACTTTTTGTCCATTATTTCGAACAAGCTGTACTTTAAACTGATGGTTACTAGCTTGCATTATGACAAGTCCTGCTACTTCTTTCCCTTTCGGTTCAAAAGTAAATGCTGTTTCTACAAGGACGTTTGGCTCCGTCTGACGACATCCAATAAACCCCACAACTTGATTACACTCAGTGTTTTTTTTATCAATTGTACGGCGAAGCCTTTCTGAAATACTGCGTTCCAGGCAATTTATCACAAGTTCATTGTTTTCAAATCGATAAACCTCTTCATATGGTGTTCCCCACAATACCATTTCATTAGGTAGAACTCCAGAAGTCATATCAAGATTAATCGTTTGGCTCAGCTTATAACCCGTTTCAACAACTCCTTCAATCTCATAAGAGGATTCTATTTTACCTGTCTCAGGACTAAGATAAGGCCATCCTCTTTCCCAAGAAATAGGACAAATAAAAGTTTCACGCCCTAAATTTTTATAATATCCATCAATAGTTCGCGATGCCAACAAGACTACGTACCAATCTCCATTTGGTCCCTCTACAAAGTCAGCGTGTCCGACATTTGATATTTCAGATTTAAAACCAAGTTGTCGATGTGTCATTACTGGGTTTGCTGGATTTCCCTCATACCAACCATCAATAGTTTTGGATCTAGCAACTGAAACAGAGTGAAAATGTTCTGTTCCTCCTTCCGCAATCACCAAGTAATAATACCCATCTTTTTTATAAATATGTGGCGCTTCAGGTGAGGAAGCAACACGAAGTGCAGAGTCCCATATTGCTTTAGGATACCCTATCCTTTTCATATTTTTTAAATCAAAAGGTCCAATATAAATTCCTTTGTCCTTTGAACCGTCTGCTCGTTCAACAACTTCTCCAGTACCTATGATATACGCAGAACCATCATCATCAATAAAAAGTGATGCATCGATCCCTGGAATATCATCAAGCCAAGTCGGGGCAGACCAGCCGTTTTTAGGATCATCAGTGGTTACAATAAAGTTTCCTTTATCAGCAAAATTCGCATTGATAACATAGAATCTTCCATCATGATAGCGAATAGTAGGTGCCATGACACCTCCAGTATGCGTATTAGGGATTGTATGGAAACCATTTTCCTTAGTCATTACATGTCCTAGTTGTTCCTATTCAATTAAATTTTTACTATGAAAAATCGGAATCCCTGGATAGAGCTCAAAGCTAGAACATACCAAATAATAATCGTCACCAGCTTTGCAAATTGAAGGATCAGGATAAAAACCTGGGATAATTGGATTTTTTATTTTCATGATTAATTGCACTTCTTTCTAAATTAAAATATTAAAAATGTTTCAAAACTATCACTATTTTCATCCCCATCAGTAACTGTAAAGACAAAATCTCCGTCTTCAAGGCAATACTGACCTTGATTGTTCCAAAAACCTAAGTCTTTCTTATCAACACGGAGCTCTACTGCCACTTTTTCCTTAGAGGCAACCTTAACTTTTTCAAAACCTTTAAGTTCTTTCACTGGACGAACAAGTGAAGCAACCTTGTCTGTCATATAAAGTTGAATAACTTCCTCCCCATCTCGGTCACTTATGTTACTAACATCAAGTGTGATTTGAATACTTTCAGCTGTTTCTTTTAACACGACATTCTCAAATGCAAAGCGCGAGTAACTTAAACCATAGCCAAAATCATAAAGTGCCCCTGGATCAATATCCATGTATTTAGACGTGAACTTGCTTCGGCCAGCCGGACGACCTGTATTGGGATGATTGTAATAAACTGGACACTGTCCTGATACACGTGGGAAGGAAACCGTGAGACGTGCACTTGGATTATTGGCTCCCGAAAGTGTGCGTGCCACCGCATGACCCATTTGAATGCCCAAATGCCATGACTCAATTACCGCATCCACCTGATCAACTTCTTTTTCAATCGCCATCGGACGGCCATTCATCAAAATGGCAACGGTTGGCTTGTCGAGTTTTTCCAGAGCCGCAAAAAGTTTACTCTGTTCGCCTGGCAATGAAATGTCTGCTCGCGACGTTGCTTCTCCAGACATGGAAACCAATTCACCTGCCACCAAGACCACGACATCTGCATAGTCAAAAGCTTCTTGGAGTATGGATTCATTAATTGGCTTCTCAAGACCTCCAACTTCAAAATAGCGGCTATTAGGAAATTCTTTCGTGATTCCTTCGACAAGAGAAACACCATCTTTTTCTCGAAAACTAATCGCCCAAGCACCAGAGACTTCCGAAGCTTTATTAGCCAAGTCTCCAATAATACTAATCTTAGTGTCTATTGGAAGTGGTAGAAGGTCGTCTTTATTTTTTAATAAGACAATGGATTTCTCAGCTGCTTCTAAGGCGAGGGATTTATTGTCTTCAGAAAGGTCATCTGATTCAGGAAGTTCGACATAAGGATGATCAAATAGACCCAACCACATTTTTACCCGTAGAATACGTTCAACGGCTCGATCAACAGTTTCAATTGAAATTGTTCCAGACGCTAAAGAGTCTTTTAAAGTCTTCAAATAAATTTCCGTTCCCATATCCATATCAAGACCTGCATAGAGTGCTTTAGCACCTGCTTCTGCCTCATCTGAAACGATACCATGAGCGACACATTCACGAATCGCATTGGCGTCACTAACCACAAATCCATCAAATCCAAATTCCTCACGTAATTTGTCTGTCAACATCTCACGATTAACCGTACAAGGTACACCGTTTAAATCATTGAAAGCTGCCATAACCGTTGTGGCACCGGCATCAATAGCTGTTCTAAACGGCGAGAGATAGACATTGCGCAGAAGGGACTCAGACATGGACACTGTATTGTAGTCACGACCTCCTTCACAAGCGCCATAGCCGACATAATGCTTCAAGCAAGCCGCAACATAGTTCAGGTGAGACGATTGGTCGTTTTGCAGTCCTTCAATCTTTGCCTTGGCAAATTGTGATAAGAGATAAGGATCTTCTCCGCCACCTTCTGACACACGTCCCCAACGAGCATCTCGACTAATATCAAGCATCGGAGCAAAATGCCAATGAATCCCATCAGCTCGTGATTCTTTAGCAGCCATCTGAGCTGTTCGTTTCATTAAATCACGGTCAAAACTTCCTGCTTCCGCTAGCGCAATCGGAACGACGGTTTTATAGCCATGAATGACATCCAATCCAATAATCAAAGGGATGCCAAGACGACTTTCTTCAACGGCAATCTTTTGAAGACGGTTGGACGTTTCTGGGTCTTGGACCATTATAGAACCCACAAGCCCCTGCTTAATCTCTTCTTCATGATAATCTTTTTCACTGGTTGCCATGATTTTATGAAATTCATCTTGAGACAGACGACCATCGGTCATCATTTCAATCAATTCACCAAATGGAACATCGAAGCCACCGACAATAGAAACAGAAGCTTGGTTCAATTGGCCTATTTTTTCTTCTAAGGTCATTTTATCAAGCAGTGCTTGAATTTTTTGTTCTTGTACAGCTAATAATTTCATCTTTCCTCATTTCTAAAAAGAGTTACAAATATGTTATTTGTAACTACTTTTCTTATCATTGTTGCTTCTCAGCAATTAATTTTTCATTTTCACGTCCCTTAGCATTTGTCATTGAAATCATTAAAAATGGAACAATCGCTAATGCAAAGAATAATGCTGGACCAAAATTGATAACGGCATTCATACGTGTTAATACCTCATTACTCATCTCAGTATTAGCCGCAAATCCAACTGCCGCAAGTATGACAATACCAATTGAACCACCAATAGCATTCCCAAGTTTAGTAGAAAATGAAATAACAGAGTAGATAACACCATCAAAACGAACACCTGTCTTCAACCAGCTATCATCAATAATCTCACCACATAATCCATAAGAGACAAGACCTCCAAGATTCGTGAAACCATAGAAGAATCCGACAATAACACTTGCCATTACATTTCCCTGCTGACCAAAAATAAAGAATAGAACGCAACAAATAACTTGAGCTACACTACTTAGAGCGCCACAAATCTTTTTATCAACTCGAGAAAGTAAAAATGGTGCGTATAAGTTAACCAAGCCCATACCCAATTGTAGAGCTACTGCAAAATACCCCATTGCCATAGGATTTTTAAGCACATAGATGAATTGATAAACCATAATCCCTAGACGTCCAAAAACTCCTGTCAAAAATAAGAACATAGCCGCAACTACACACATAGCATCACGATTAATAATAATAGTTCGAAAAGCTCCCCAAAGTCGTCGCATCGTATCACCAACTGTGTGCGCTTTGCCATCCCCTCCAATAACTTCTTTATTCGAGAAAGCACAAATCCAAAAAGCTGGAATGCTTATGACTGAAAAAATTACTGCTGCCCAAAAATAACCATTCCCAGATGATGTTGATCCATTCCCAAAAAAGAGAATCAGTGGCATCGTAACAACGTTCATTAAAACCCCAGCTACTGAACTCATTGCTCCACGAAAAGCATTTAATTGTACACGTTCTTCATTATTTGCAGTAATTGAATTAGCAAAACTACCTACAGATATATTTACTGCAGTATAAGCCATACCACATCCTACGTACGTAAAAACACACCATACAATTTTCCAAAACATTGGAATATCAAGATTCAAGAATGTTAATGAACTAAAAAGTGCTAAGACAGGTGCTCCATATATGATATACGGTCTGAATCGTCCCCACTTTGATTCAGTAGTTTCAGCAATTGCCCCAAACATGGGATCATTAATCGCATCCCAAATACGAGCTCCTAGCATAATGGCTGAGATAATTAGTGGTGTCAGACCAACTACATCTGTATAAAATACAGTCAAATAAGATGAAATCATTGTCCAAGAAAGGGAGGAACCCAACTCACCAAAACCATAACCAACTTTACGAAGAAAAGAAATTTTTCCTTGCTTCTCTGTGCTTGTTACAGTATGTACTGCTACTTTTGTCATAGACAAACCCCTTTTTAAATTTATTTTTTCTAGTTATTCAAAATCCGTTTAAGCATTTTAATTTGTCGTTTAGTAAACTCAGTGCCACCGCAATATAATTCATCTTCGTACTCACCAATAATATACCCATCAAAATCTGATTCTGCAATCACAGCTAAGATATCATCATAAGGAATACTTGCTTCAACATTATTCTCATCTAGATAATGGAATTTTCCATGAATCTCAAAACTATATGGTAAAATTTCTTTCAATTCATCAAGTAAAGCTGGTAAAGCTGATTCTGGTCTAAATTGAACAAATCCATACATCCCTTGAAGCGCTGGAATGATAGCTGGACTAGCACCTTGTGCCAACAATTTTTCTTGAGCTTCCTGTACAGGTACACCATCATAACGCATTTGAGCTGCTGCTTGTAAATGTTCCTCTGAAACACCTGCTTTAAGAGCCTTATCCCAATGTGGTTTGTTTGGTTTTGTGGCAAAACAACCTAAGTCAGGAATGAATCCTAAATGCGTTGAACCTGTGCGCTTGATAACTTCTAAATATCGTTTCATGTTTTCAGAAAGTGGTGTCTCTGGGTTGTGAATTTCAATACCAACTTTAACATCATAAAGTTCAGCGTATGGTGCTAATCGTTCGAAGGCTTCTGGAGATAGCATCATTTGCGCACGCATCACTTTACATCCCAGTTTATGAGCTGTCTTAAGGTCAATAATGGCATCAGCCAGCATCTCATCATCTGTCAGATTTCGATCAGGGCGCATGCCTTTGTCATTATTTGCCCCATATCCAACAGGACCAATACCATACTTAACTTTTAGGTTTTGAATAAAACCAAGAAACTCATCTGTTACACCAGGATATCCAACAAGCATCTGAGTACCAACAATTTCATATCCCTTTGCTCCTGCAAGTGCTGCTTGTTTCACACATTCTTCAAAGTCATACTGATAGCGAGCAAACTCAGTCCCATAGCAGAAGAGTGTCACTCCAATTTTAATATTTCCTTTACTCATTCCTCTACTCCTTCACTTCAAAAACTACAGTATCACCAGAATCAAGTGGCATGAACGTATGATTGGGACCGATTTCCATATATGGGATACGCAACATCAAATCAAGTTTCACTTCGTGTTTTCCAAGAGTTAAGCCACCTGGTTTAATCACATGAACTGTGGCAAGATCAACTTGACTCCAAAATTCCGTATAACCTTCTTTGACCTTGTATATAGGTAACTCTTTACCATTCAACTCAAATGTGATAGCTTCCTGTGGTATTTCTTCGCCATCCACTATGACTGATAAATGATCAATGTCAGACAAATAGTGTCCACGATAGTAAGCTAGCTGAACATCAAACCTAAACCCTTGATTTTTCCCGTTAATATATTCTTCTTTATAAGAATCCTTTTTTATAATTTCCTCATTCAGAGGCATCCTCATTGCAAAAGCCATTTGTTTTTCCTTTCTTTTTCGAAAGCGCTTTAATTTTAGATTATTATATTTAGGTAAGCCTGTTTGCTTACCTAAATATAAACGAAATTCTAAAACTTAATTTCTTTATTTGCTTCGGCTGCTTGATAAATAGCATCAAGAACCTTAGTTACAACTAGTGCTTCTTCTGGCTTAACAAGTGGTTCTGTATCATTTTGAACAGCTTCTAGCCATTGTTTCGCGTCAATGGTTCCCTCTTCACCACCGCCACCACCAAAGTAAGCAACACCACCAACTGGTGAAAGGATTTCTTCCATCAATTGATTATTACGACCACGGTTATAAATCAACTCATTCTTGCTATGACTCATACCTGAATGAATTTCAGCACCTGCCAATGTACCACAAAGTGTAGTTGAAGCTTCACGAGATTCAAGAATATTGAGCGCCCAAGATGCTTCAAGTGCAATAGTAGCACCGTTTTTCATTTTGACAAAACCTACAGCTGAATCTTCTACTTCAAATGTTTCTGGGTCCCAAGCACCAAAGAGATTTCCTTCAGTTGCTTGTTGTAAACCACCGAGTTTGTAGAAAACTGATCCGTTTACACTATCAACATCATAATTATCCATACACCAGAGGGTAATATCGAGGGCATGTGTACCAATATCAATAAGTGGACCACCACCTTGTTGAGATTTGTCAGGAAAGACACCCCATGTTGGAACACCACGACGACGAACAGCATGAGCTTTACCATAATAGATATCACCTAAATCACCTGCTGCACATGCTGCATGAAGATTTTGAACATCTGGACGGAAACGATTTTGATAACCTACTGTGAATTTCTTACCTGATTTTTTCCAAGCTTCAACCATTTTTTCAGCTTCAACAGTGCTATGTGACATTGGTTTTTCACAGTAAACGTGTTTTCCAGCAGCAAAGGCTGCGATTGCAATTTCACTGTGAGAAACATTTGGCGTACAAATATGCACTATATCAACATTCTCATCAGCAAGCAAATCATGATAATCTTTATAAACTTTTGACGTTTCTGATCCAAAATCAGCATTTGCTTTTTCAGCTCGTTCTACAATAATGTCACAAAACGCAACCATTTCGCCTAAATCATCATTATTTTTAAGCGCTGGAAAATGTTTTTGATTTGCGATACCACCACATCCAATGATACCTACTCCAAGTTTAGTCATATATATAATTCTCCTTTTTTATTTAATTTTCAAATTTTATTGCAATTCCTAATTCAGATGATTCTCTTGCTGCTTCCATAACTGAAAGCACACGACGTACTTCTGATATTTTAATGAGTGATTCTGATTTTCCTTCAAGTACATCAGAAACATTATGATAAAAATCTAACCAATCAGTTTTCACCTCTGGTAGTGGCTCTGTAACAATACCTCCAGGAGGAACCGGAGCAAATTGTCTAGTTGGTCCTGCCTCAGTCTCTGTTATTTGTGGTGGGAGTTTTTCAAGTAATTTTCCTGTATGATAAATTTCCCCATCACACCCAAAAGTATTAATAATCAAGGTTCCTTTATCACCACCAACAAGCCAACGTGGTTGATAATTCAAAATATAAGTTGATAATTCAATATGAGCTGTTACCCCATTATCAAATTTCAAAATAATTTTAAAGTAATCATCAACTTCTTCATGAAGAACATTTTTGACATCAGCAAAAACTGTGTTCAGTTTCGCAGTCGGCATCATAAACAAGATTTGGTCAATCAGGTGTACTCCCCAATCATAAATCATACCTCCGCCATACTTCTTATAAAGATGCCATTCATGCATATAGCCATTACCAGAATGTAATTTAGACTCGATGGTAAAGACATTTCCTAATTTATTTTCATCAATCGCCTTCTTAGCAGTCAACATGTCACGATCCCAACGTCTATTCTGATGCGCTGTAAAAAATACACCCGCCTCACGACATGCTTCTTCCATTTCATCTAGCTCTTTGACATTAAGTGCAGCTGGTTTTTCTGCGATAACATTTTTCCCTGCTTTTGCGGCCAATAGACACATTGGATGGTGTAAGTGATTAGGAACTGTTAAAACAACTGTGTTCACTTTTTCATCAGCCACCAATTCCTCAGCAGTCTTGTACAATTTTAACCCAGCATCTATAGCTTCTTGCTGTTTAAGTGGATCAATATCACAAACTGCTACGACTTCCACACCAGCTCTAGGAGCATTCGTAGCATGCCATTTTCCCATTCCACCATAACCAATAATTCCAAGTTTGATTGTCATATTCAAATCTCTTTCTAAATCACAAAATTTCTGAGATAACGTGCGCTAAGTGTAATTGAGTTTTTCACATCTTCAAACGTTTTTTCAAAAGCCTTGTCTTCCACTTCAATTACTGTGTAGCCATCAAAGCCTATGTCTGTCAAAGCTGAGACATATTTACCCCATTCAACATCACCAAGACCCGGAAGTTTCGGACTCATATACTGAAGCGGAGTCGCCATAACACCAACGTCTTTCAACTTGTCTTGGTAAACTTTGATGTCTTTATAGTGAACATGGAAAATCTTATCCTTGAACTCATAAAGCGGAGCGATGTAATCGATTTGTTGCCATATGAAGTGTGAGGGGTCATAGTTAATACCTAGATTGTCAAATGGCAGTGCCTCAAAGACCTGACGCCAAATGGCTGGTGTTGTAAAGAGGTTTTGTCCTCCTGGCCATTCGTTTTCTGTGAAGAGCATTGGACAGTTTTCAATCGCAACTTTAACACCTTTTTCTTTAGCGTGAGTCAGAATTGGTGTCCAAACTTTTTTCGCTTCCTCAATATTAACTGAAACAGTTTTACTTGGCATACGTCCGATGAAAGTCGTTACCATATTAACACCCATCAGAGCTGACGCATCAATAACTTTATACAAATGATCAATCACTTCTTGGCGTTTTTCCAAATCTTCATCAAGCGGATTTGGATAGTAAGCAAGTGATGAAATTTCTACTCCCTTACTAGCTGCATAAACTTTGAGTTCTTCCGCTTTTTCTGCGGTCAAATTGGTAACATCAATATGGGACACACCCGCATAACGGCGCGCTGCTTTTCCCTGTGGCCAACATGCCACTTCTACACAGTTCAAACCATTTTCAGCAACGATATCAATCAATTCGTAAAAATCTGAATCACCAAGAATCGCTGATACAAGTCCTAGTTTCATATCTTTTCCTCTTTTTATATTTTTTATACGTTAATTTTACAATTTTAAAATATAAGGATGAAGACATTATTGTTGTAGAGATGGGAATGAATGGGTTTCGTCAAATAAGTGTTTTAACTGATATTGCAAAACCTACA
>ENA-OWLX01000238-OWLX01000238.1-metagenome-genome-assembly--contig:-NODE-238-length-18818-cov-5.478228_pt1 | contig 18818 bp, 7 predicted proteins | sample MGYA00245351_ERZ651106 | MGnify/ENA primary metagenome ERZ651106 (study PRJEB26857, sample SAMEA4031768) | metagenome | biome: human; feature: oral; material: saliva | place: Philippines | collected 2014 | study... | reverse complement strand
ACTACCGCATCCAGGCCTCCAGCCCTTATGCCCGTTAGCATTCGCATGGGTGAGAACACCGTCGACATGTCGGTCCCAACGAACGTCGCACTGGCTGAATTCGCCCCAAATATTGTGTCGCAAATCACACAATTATCTGCGAGTTCTGCCTCTCAGGGCTACCGAATTACGAATTCTCAGGGCAAGGTCCTCGACCAAAGCCAGACTCTGATCAATCAGGGAATCCAAGCAGGATCCGTTCTGATTCTGTCGAAAATTGGCGACAGCACACAGGATTTGCGCTATGACGACCTGGTAGAAGCGGTAGGAACCGCGGTCGAAAATGATCAGGCTCCGTGGAATTCTGACAATTCGGTCGATCTTAGCACACATGCTTCTGCGCTTTTGGTCCTCACAGCAGCCGTCCTCATCTTCACAGGAGGACGCGGAAGCACCATGGGACTCATCGTCGGATTATCCGGCGCAGTCCTCGCTTCCCTCGCCTGCGCGGTCATCGCACGCAACTCATCACGCCTCGCGCCCCTATCTCTTGCCCACTCAATTCCGATCCTCGCGGGCGCAGCTGTCATGAGCGCGATTCCCGGCTCTTGGTCAGGTCTTCCCCTTGCAGGCTTTGGAATTGCAGCGATGCTGAGCGCCTCGGTACTCCTTGTCGTCCTCCCGAAAGCTCTGCGCGGATCCATCACAGCACCGCTCACCTACGGTTTCTCGGCCACAGCAATTGGCCTATTGACTGGCTTCGCACACCTTTCCACGCAACGCGCAGCAAGTGCGGTCTATACCTTATTAATAGTGCTTATTTTGATCGCACCCTGGTTTGCCATGGCCAGAATTCCTGTGCGCGTGACAGGAATCCAAGAAACCATCGATCCCTACGAAGTCGTCCACAAGGTTCACGAGGGTTATATTCTGACCGTTTCCCTCAAAACTGGTGCTTCACTGGGAAGCCTGATCTGCATCCCACTCCTCCTCGACACACGCTATTCCTTGCTCCTCCTGATCTGTGCGGGCGTTGCGCTCTTGCTCTCAACGCGCTCACTACGTTCACGCACCGAAGTTCTTATCGGTGCACTGCTGGGAATCATCCTGATTCTCAGCGGCGCAATCGGAAGCGCAGTCTTGATGCCTCAGGCGCTCATTCCCGTCGTTTTGCTTCTCTTCGTCGCAACCGGCTTGGTCCTGGCACTGACCGTTATTGATCCCAAGATGCGCCCGTGGGTCACTCGAATCGCTGACGCACTTTCTCTTGTCAGCATGCTTGCACTGGTGCCGATCGCAACTTTGGTGTGGGGAGTGCTCTAATGCCATCTAATAAGGACATCCTTGAAGCCCAGCGCTTTAACCGCCGCAGACTGGTCACCGCCTTCACCTCGGGAACTCCGGGAGGCAAGGAACTCGAATCAAAATCGACCACTCGCCCACTCATTGTTGGAGCATCCATAGCCGCTGTTGTCGTCTTAATCGCAGTGGCAATTGGCCGCTTCATGCCGACATTGCCATCAGGCTGGGAGAACTCACACCTGATCATTACTAAGGGCGAAGGCGCACGCTACTACTCCATCGAGGGAACCCTGCGCCCGATTTCCAATGTCACTTCCGCGAAGCTTCTCAGCGAAAGCGGCAAGATGGTAACCTCATCGGTCGCGACTTCCTCACTTGAAGGTATTCCTCGCGGGAGCGGAATCGGGCTGAGTGATGTCCCCGACGACATTCCATCCGCCTCGCAGCTTCATTCCTACGAGTGGACGTCCTGCGCCTCGTCCTCAGGTATGAAAACTTGGGTCGCTGGTAACCCCGATGGGCTCCAAAACGCCAACACCGCACTGGTATCAAACGAAGGCCGCCTCTACCTGGTCTCGGGCGGCGTCCGCTACCCCATTGATCCATCGCGGTCTCAAGCCATTATTAACGTCCTGGATCTGTCGGGACGCAACGTCACCCCGGTCAGTGCAAGCTGGTTGAGTTTATTCACCGAAGGGTCAACATTGGCTCCTCTCAACATTCCCGACTTGGGCCGACCCGTGTCCGGAATGTCATCACGAATTACGGCCGCACAGGTTGGAACGCTGATCGAAGTCGATGAATCAGGCACGCCCAGACGCTACGTCATCACTGGTGACGGAACGATCACCCCGCTCACAGACTTCTCCTACAAGCTCTACCAAGCCTCGTGGGCAGATCGCGGAAGCCCGCAAAACCTCATGATTGACCTCTCAGAGCTCGCATCGCTGACCGTGTCCACCCAGGGAATCATTCCCGCCGACTGGCCCACCCAAGTTGGCGAGGTCCTCGGCGGCGATGAACTGCCCTGCGCGCAGTTGACCATCAACCATTCCCAGGCCTCGACGAAGCTCATGTCCCTCTCGACCAGCCAAATGGCCCAACTCAAGCCGCGCGATATCAACGTTCGAGGCGGTTCCGGCGCTCTGGTTCGAGCCTCATCTGGCGGCGCAGCAGGACCGGTCATCTTCGTCTCCGACCTCGGGAAGGCACACGGATTGGGATCAAACCCGGCAGATTCGCTGGCGCGACTCGGCCTAGCTGAAAACGCGGTCTCTCCCCTGCCCGCAGCGTGGCTCGCGTTGATCCCCGAAGGACAAGAACTCACCTCGAGTGCCGCATGGGAAACGGTGGGTGCTCAGTGACACGCGTCAAAAAAGCTCTCCTCGGATCCTGTGCTGTGCTCGCCCTCTTTGCAGGCACAGCACTCCCCGCTGCCAACGCTGACACGCCGACGCCGGAAAGCACTCAGAGCGCCACCGAAAACGAGCACTCACAGCCCAAGGCAGGAAACGGGTCCTCGAAGGCGCCCGAAGAACCCTGCCAAATCGGCGTCGACAAGTGGATCGCCCAAGCTCCATCGGCATATTCCTTCCTCGGAATGAAGGAAGCACTGGAACTCTCCCGTGGAAACGTTCGAGTTGCACTGGTTGATTCCGGAGTCGCCGCGGGCAACGCACACTTTAAAGATGCGGTAGAACCCGGCGTTGACCTCGTCGAATCCGGCGACGGACGAAAGGACTCCTCCGGGCACGGGACGGCGATCGCCGGACAAATTGCCGCGCGAGAAGTCTCAGGTTCGGGCGTCGTCGGTTTTGCCCCGCAATCCACTATCGTCCCCGTGCGCGTCTACGTTGACTCCAGTGACGACGCCAAGCGCGCGGGCAAGGGGCCGACAGCTGCGCGAACAGCCGAGGGTATTCGTTGGGCTGCAGATCAGGGAATTCGCGTGATCGTTGTCCCACAATCCTTGACCTCAGACGATGTCGCCCTGCGCACAGCCACACAGTACGCGCACTCGAAAGGTGCGCTGGTTGTTGCTTCGGCTGGAAACGTCGAACAGAATGCAAACTCGGGCTCACAAGACACAGCGGTCCGCTTCCCCGCGGGATACCCCGAGGCCCTGTCCGTGACCGCCGTTGATGCGCAAGGTAACCCCAGTCAGTCTGTCGTCCACGGAACGCACGTAGAAATCGCTGCACCCGGTTCGCAAATTGCGTCGACCTTCTTTGCAAACGGTAACTGCATGTTCGCAACGCAGGGAGCCTCTACCTCATATGCGACGGGATACGTTGGCGCGATTGTTGCGTTGATTGCTGCAAGGTATCCGAACGAGACCCCAGATCAGTGGAAGTATCGCCTTCTGGCCACCGCACTTCGTCCAAGCCCTTCCCAGCGCACTGCCGAAGAGGGATGGGGAATCGTCGCACCCTTCAATGCGCTCAATTTTGTCAACGACGGGACCATGCCCGGGCCCCAAAACCCGATCTACCCACCGATTCAAAAGACCGCAGATCCGGTTATGGTGAAACCTGATCTTCCGGTTGATACGACAACTCCGCGTCGAATGTGGGCACTGGGAATCTCCGGTGCGGGCCTCACGATTGTTGTCGCAGTGCTCTTGATTCGCAGGTTGCGCAGTAAAGAGGCCTGAGCCGGCGTATGCCGAATTTCAGAGTGCTTAGTGCTGCTCTTTATTCGTATTTGCGTCGCCCTGCCGGTTCTACCCATTACCTTGCTGGCCGTTACCCTGCTGGTTCTTATCGCCCTCTTGGTTCTGGGTAGTGCCATTTTCGGGAATTGTCACGCAGTTCTTAGTGGGCTGCGAGGCGCGCCCATTCTCGGCCACTGACACGACCTCGATGCACACCTCACCTGGAACTGCCTTCACCGACACCGCATTCTGACGCGTCTCAGCAACCGCATCATCCGCACCCGGTTTTGAAACGGTATAGACATAACGCCTATGCCCAGCCGACGTCGTCCCAACCGCGGGATCAGTCCAACTCCACTGAATATCCTCACCATTCACGCGTGCAACCAATTGGTCAACAGCAGGCGGAGGAACAGCAATCGGGTCTTCACCCTGCGATCCTTGCGTGGAAGAGCTACTTGCCGAGGCCGTAGGGGAAGAAGTCTGATTCCCCACCCCAATGATGCTGCCTCCCCCCGTCAGCATTGCAACGATCACGGCGCCCAAAACCACCATTGCCATGACGACAAGGGCGATGATCGCGATGATCCTCTTCGGGCCCGAACGTCGACCATCTGGGAGATAGCCCAGGGGGTGGCCGGTATCGAAGGTATTTTGAGTAGTATGCCCCGGAGCGTGCCACGAGTCGGGGGCAGGTGCATATCCGGCACCAAATTGCTCACTGGCTGCGCCAACCGCAGATGCATCCTGCTGGTGGAGACCAGGGAAATCCTGTTGATTTTCCGAAGTTGGTGTCGGAGCTTGCGTACCCGAAAGCGAGGCATCGGCGGGCTTCGACTGCATTCCGCTGGAAGCACTCTCAACCGAGGCGTTCCCACTGACCGGATTGGTTACGGATGCGGGTGAAGGAGATGCGGCCTCGGCGGAGGAGGAAGCGGCAGCCTGCCCCAGGTCAAGGGAAGGAGCACGCAAACGCGTTCGCTCGGCATCGATCGAAGGCATCGCACGCAGGCGGGTTGCCTCATCTTGAGCCGCATTCGGGGAATTTTCGCCCTGGACAGCCCCCCACGAAGCCGCTGCGTCATCAGCGGCGCCGGCCGAAGAGCCATGAGCACCAAAACTGCCTACGGTATTACCGTCACGCAGCTCCATCTTGGTGACCGGGCGCCCCATGAGGGTCTGAATATCTTGAAGCTGACGACCCAGTTCAGCCGCTGAGGCAGTCCTCTTCCGGGGATCCAGCTGCATTGCGTGGCGTAAAACGCGCTCAAGTTCCTTGGGAGCATCCGGGCGAGAAAGCCCACGGATGCGCCCCTCATAGACTCGTGCAGCCACCGAGGCAGCACTATTGTCACCAACCGGATCCTCGAATGGGCTACGCCCACTGAGGAATGTCCACAAGGTTGTCGCCAGTGCCCACACATCCTGAGTCGGATGCGCGTGAGTGGAGCGATTGTGTTGTTCAGGTGGAGCCCAGAGCACAGAGAAGCCATCTAGGCTTCCTTTTTCCAAAGCTCCAATACGAGAGGCAACGCCGAAGTCTCCCAAGACCGGGTAGTTGTAGGAGTCGAACATGACGTTCGCTGGCTTGATATCGCGATGGACATAGCCATTTCGGTGGAGCATCTCGACGCCTCCACACAGGCGAATGACGACATCAAGTGCCCGATCCACAGCCATCGGCATTCGGCGTACCTGTTCGGCAACGTTTGCGACCGGACAGAACTCCATTTCCAAATAGGGACGGCCATCGGGTGAAGTCCCAATCGAATACAGCTCCACGACGGCGGGGTGGCCGGCAATGGAGGTCATGACATCGGCCTCGTGACGGATTTGCGCGTACTCAACCTGGTCACCCACAGAGCGCGCAACCTTCACCGCAACTTCACGCGCAGGAAGCTCCTGGCGGTAAAGGTGAACGTCAGCGAAACCTCCAGACCCCAAGGCTCGCAGCCAGGTGTGACCGGGAAGCTCGGGAGGAGGAAGACGCCTAGAGGGAACCGAAGGGGTCATGAATGCTTACCTCTGAAGGGATGACGAAGACGGCGACGAAGTACGCCCATCGGTGAAGCACCGTGCTTTTGGCGGTAGCGCGCGCTGAGTGAGGACAAGGAGAGCGCGCGGCGAATCCGGGTCCAGCGAGTTGCATTTTCGCGCAGCTCCTGAGTCAGCTCATCAACAATCTGCCAGGAATCAGTCGCCTGTTCGGGCTGAACCTCGTCACCAGAGAAATCAGCCGTATCTGCCCAACGAGCAACACGAACAGGCCTGGGAAGTTCTTCGCCAAACTCATACCACTGAGGGGTTGAGGTACTGCTCTTGGCTGCGCTTGCTGGCCACAACGGTGACGTCGTGAGCATCCACGCGGCCTCTTGACGAGTAAGGTCGGTGGGCACGACAACGCCGGCATCGCGTGCGAGATCAACAACTTCGTCCCATGAACCTGTCAGTGCCTGCGGAGGCGCGGACCAGCGGCGCTTCTTGGTGCGGCGGCTCTTGGCCAGAACAATAGCCAGAAGCGGGATTGCGATGATTGCAAGAATTCCACTACCGGTAGCAATGATTCGCCACGGAATCTTCAGACGCGAGTCATCATTCGAATCTGAACCACGATCGGTAGTTGACGGGGGAAGTTCCGCGGGCTGTTCGGGTGGCTCTGGCGGTTGAAGAACCTGAGGACGCGGCACAGAACGCGGCTTCGGGACATCGGTTTGTGGCACTTGGTCGCGCGGTGGAGTCGGGTCGAAAACTGCCCAACCGACTCCTTGGAACTCGACCTCAACCCAGGCGTGGACATCCGAACCGCGAAGATCGACATCGCCGCCCTTCGACTCATTCGGATAGGCGCCCATGACGACCCTGGCGTTCATACCGAGGTTGTGCAGCATCAGAGCCATGAGCACGGAGTACTGCTCATCGTCACCGATCATCTGCTCGCCTTCAAGCATGCGGCTCAGGCGGTCAGCTCGGTTACCCGGGCGTGACTGAGCATTGTCTTCATTCGAATAGAAGCCTTCTTCCTTCAGGTAGCGTTCGATCGCGCGGGCCTTTGCAAGATCGCCCTGCTCGGCTGCTGAGATCTGAGTCGCCAGATCACGGACCGAATCGGGAACGCCTTTATCTCCGCCGCGATAGGGAACAGCACGGGTTCCTGACAGCTGGCCATCCGACCAGATCGGAACAATCGTTGAATCCATGGAGTACACCATGGTTCCACCCTGAACGTTCTTCGATGTCGAAAGTGCAGCATTCGCCCACATGTCGTAGTAGAGACCATCAGCGAGCGTACTCACCACGGCGGCATTCGGATTCCCCTCTTGTTGGTTCGCTTGGGTACCAGAAGCTGACGCCGATTGATCGAAATTTATGGTTGAAGGCGTACCGACGATTGGAACCCAAGGGCCAAGGAGCTGCGACGTTGTCAAGGTCATATGAGCTGATGAGCTGCCTTCGGGAGCCTGCTGCTGTGGCAAGGTCGATCCTACGTGAATAAAGCCATCGGAGGGACCAGTTCCCGGAGCACTCATTGTCATGGTCGTTCCGTCGTAACTATCCATGACACCGATACGCACGCGCGCGCCTTCTGGAAGACCATCCACGTGGATCAAATTCTGCTCTTGCAAGTCAACGTTGTAGTGACGGAAAGCAGAAAGCGGAGAGGGATACTGACGCGCATCCAGCGGGGGTTGAACGACATCGCGAAGTACAACGCGGGTGTACCACGGACCATAGGCATTAGTAAGCGGAATAGCGGCAGCGGCAACAATCGCAATGACCAGTGCGCCACCGGCGATTTGGCGGCCCAGGTGGATACTTCCTTGAGACCCACCTTGAGTGGTCTCCCCCAGTGTCGCGGAGGTATCCGATGCAGTTCCACCACCGACACGAACATCCAATCCGGCCTCGAGTCGACGGTACTGATCTGCCCATGCACACCAACCCAAGGCAAGTGCCCACCATGCGGCGATGAGCCAAATACTCGGGAAGGTACCGCCCTTACCCCAAGCAATACCGATTACTCCCATAACGGCCACGGGAATAACTGCAGCAATTGCACGCCCAGCGCGAAGCACCAATAGCGCCGAGATGAAGGAGCACAGCAAACCACTCAGCCACGGGACCATTGCTGGACCGACGTAGGAAGAGGCCGGCGGGGTGATAGTCAGCAGGTCCTTCCACGCATAGACCACCTGCAAAACCAAGAGCTGCAGGGTGCGTGGGGTAGGAAGCCCGTAGAAAGTCGTTGAGGGGTACGCCGCAACACCGCCAATAAGGAAGTGAGCTGCGATCAGCCCGGCAATAGTCGATAGCCAATCCCAGCGCCAGAAGCTCGAGGCCCAGGCAACGAAAAGCCCCGCAGCAACGCCGGCTGCAGCGGCACGCAAGCCAACCCATGAGCCAAAAACGGCCTCGTGAACCCAAATGGTGGGAAGGAAAAGCAGAACTAGACCAATGAGGAACCAGGCGGGCAGACCTCGGCGAGAGATCTGGAAGCCGGCGCGAGCGCCCAGGTGAAAACCGGTGGTGGTTTGAGACATCAGGCCAAACCTCCCGCAGCAACCAAGCGAGGAAGATCCTCAAGAGTCGGACAATCAGCCAAAGTTCCGTGGCTCAGGCGACGCAGCTTCGGATGGCCGGGGCGAACTCGAACCACCGCACTGCGCACATCAACCGGAATGGCATTCAGCAGGTGAGAAGCCTGATCGTCATCAACCGTTGGCGCAGCAATGACCGTGACAACCGAAAGACCAGGACGCTTAGCAATCGCCTCACGCAGACGCGCCATAAGATCAGCTTCACCCGAGTCTTGAATCTTGCACATCGCATCGAGCATGCGTGTTGCAGCACTGGTCGTAACCCAATCGGTGGTGGTCGTCAAAGACACGGTCCGCGAAGCAGCCATGTCGGCAACAACCAATGAAGCCGCAATCGATACAGCGTTTTCGAAAGAATCTCGGTCATTCCACTGTCCCAGTCGCGTATCTAAAACAACCAAATGGTGTGAACGGCGCGTTTCTTCAAACTGGCGAACAACAAGGCGCCCGGTGTGAGCGGTCATTGGCCAGTGGACATTTCGACGGTCATCACCGGGAACATAGTCACGAAGCGCGTGGAATGACACATCGGAAGATGACAATTTTGCAGTCGTGACACCCTCGACATCAGCGTGGATGCCCGTTGCATCGAAAGGAACTCGAATGGTTTTCGGGTGGACGTACAGGGTCACCGGTTGAGACCAGGTGCCAATTCGACGAATCAGCCCCAGAGGATCAGCGCGAAGTGCACGCGCGGGACCAACGGTCACCAGGCCTCGGCGATGGGTAACAACAGAGAACACTTCACTCCAGACTCCCTTTCCCGGAAGAGGAGGAACCAAGAACTGAAGTGCAGATGAAGCAATTGGAAGCTCGATGAGACCAGAGCGCGCGCGGCGATCCGACATATTCTCAGCGGTGATCTCGCCAACGGCGGTTTGACCAGCAACGATGCGCTGACGCGGAAGTCGCACTGAAACCTTGTGAGGGGAAGGAACAATCACCCACACAACGGCGATGAGGAAGGCAATAAGGCATGCGCAGGCAACGAAGAAAGCTTCGACCCAGCCAAAAGCGCGCGACACGATGGCTGCAATGAGTGCCGAGAAGAGCACAACCCAGCCAACCGAGGTCACCGAGCGAGCCGCATGACGCAGGTACTTCACACCCGGAACAGTCCCCAAAGATTGCGCGAAACGCGAGATTCCCTGGCGCAGTCCGTCCAAGCTTGTCTTCACATTCGCGCGTGCCGAGGCGAAGACTGAGCTCTTTGCCGAGCGTGCACTTGAGTCTTTCGAACTTGCACTCCGTTTAGTGGAGGAGCGTTTTCCTTGACGACGTTTTCCACTATCGAGATGCTCTCCTCCGGGGTGCTTTGCGCCGCGGCGCGAACCGGAGGCACGCGAAGCGGCAGGAGCTTTCGGAGCTGAATGCTTAGCCACGATCACCCACCTTCACGCCTTGGACTTCCCTGATACGCATGTTCAGGCGCTCACCGCCGGAGCGGGGACGGAGGAAAGAGCACGCGCGATAACACCTTGAGCGGTTGCACCGGAGAAGGCAGCGTCGGGATCGACAACAATTCGGTGTGCCCACACGGGAGCTGCCAATGCCTTGATGTCATCGGGAAGCACGAAGTGACGGCCCTGAGCGGCAGCCCACACGCGTGCACAACGAACCATACCGATAGCGCCACGGGTCGACACGCCCAAGGTGGCGGAATCATCGTCGCGCGTGGCCTCGGCAAGGGCTGCAACATAATCCAACACTGCGCGCTCGGTGTGCGTCTGCGCGGCGAGTTCAGAAAGGCGAACCACCTGCCCGCTCTCAAGAAGCGGCTTGAGGCGCTTGGAACGGTCGGGAGCCGCAGATCCATCAAGGATTTCAGCCATTGCCGCGCGCGAGGGGTAGCCGACCGAGGCCTTCATCAAGAAGCGGTCGAGCTGCGCTTCGGGCAGCGGGTAGGTTCCAGCTTGTTCCACCGGGTTCTGCGTTGCAATAACCATGAAGGGACGAGGCGCGGCATGGCTGACGCCATCAACCGTCACCTGTGCTTCTTCCATGACCTCAAGGAGAGCCGACTGGGTCTTCGGCGACGCACGGTTGATCTCATCGGCAAGGACGATAGAGGCGAAGATCGGACCGGAACGGAAGTGCCACTCGTTGTTCTTCTGGTCGTAGACATTCACGCCCGTAATATCAGCAGGGAGCATGTCGGGAGTGAACTGAATACGAGAGTGCGTGCCAGCAATTGTTGCTGCGATCGCGCGAGCAAGAGCGGTCTTTCCCGTACCGGGAGCATCTTCAAGAAGAAGGTGTCCCCCGGCAAACATAGTCGTTAGAGCCAGGCGAATAACCGGTTCTTTGTCCAGCAGCGCCTGAGAGATACCGCCGACCAAACCGGCGAAGGTTTCGGCGAAACGCTGGGCATCTTGCGAGCTAAGCGCCATGGGAGGGACTCCATTCATCTGTCGGTAGTGAGTGTTCAGTTCTGGGGTGAATATTTTGGATGAGCTGAGGTCTTTGGGCGGTGAGCCCGAAGCTCTCATCGTATGTCGAGGATCCGGTTGCGTGACGTGGGCGAATCATCATTTATCGTCCCACCGAACAGTTAATACGATGCAGCAAAATGGGGAGGTTACCCGAGTTGTCCTTACTCAGTCGCACACCGGTTTCAACAGAGGCACCTGCCGAACCACGAGGTGTGAAGGTCCAATTGGACTGCGAGAAATCATCCCACATCGTGCACTTCATGGGGAGCGCATCGCTGGCCCAAGTCGAGGGAAGCGTCAGATAAACCATCTGGCACTGGTTGACATCCGCGCCACGCGCGTTTGCACTTGTGCACTGGCTTGTCGTGCCGCCGAAACCACCGATCACGTTGATCTTCGCAGTGTCGGTTCCGGTTCCAGCCAAGGTACCCCACGTCGTTCCAAGCGAGTTACGGGCACCCACGCCGACCTCAATTACCGAACCAGCGGATGCGGTAATTGTTGCGCTGCCATTGAGAACTGCTCCCTGAGGAACTTCAGTCTCAACGCCACCGACCCTTTGCCAGACCACAACTTGATCGGGCGCAAGATATCCAGCCGGCGGGTTCGCATTCCAGCTCACTGTCACGCTTCCCTCGTGAACCGCAACTGTATAAGTCGGCTTCGTGGGGGCAGAAAGCGCCTTTGCGGTCACAGGAACCGCGCCACCAGCAACCTCTTGACCATTGACGTTGCCAACTTGGCGAATGAAGATCTGGACATCTCCATCGGAACCAATATTGATGATTTCACCACTGGTCACGGAGTTCCAAGGGCCTCCAGCGCTGTGCGACCACTCGAGGTGGAGGTTACGGCTATTGAAGCCCTGTCCAGGATTGACGGAGAGGCCACTGACCTTCGTCATGCCGTGGTCACCAGTCGGTGTCGAGGAGAAGGAACCCACATTCGGGTTGAGGGGCGAGGTGAAGACCTGGAAGGCGACTTCATCGGATTCTGAACTGTCGTTCTTCCAGTTGTACGCGCGAATCTTCACACGGTAGTTCTCACCCACGGGAAGATCGGTAACGTAGTCATTGCGATCCCCACCAACTTCACCAACGGTTCGACCGTTGACATCAATGGTGTAGCGAGTAATTTCCGCGCCATTTGTACGCGGTGTTGTCCACGTGAAACGAACGCGTCCGGTATTGCCCTGTCCACCAACGTTTTCGACGCGGACTCCGTCAGTGCGATCCGGAGGACCAAAGGGTGTCACCTTCGCGGAGTTCTGCGAGGTCGGTGAAGGTTCTTCTGCACCGTTCTTCGCAGAGATTGCGACAGAGTAGGTCTGGCCGTTACGCAATCCATCGACGCGCCATTCAGTGACGTCGCCTGGGACCTCAATCTGACGTGCACCGCCGTTTTCGTACACGTAAAGCGTGTAGTTCTTGATCGCGGAACCCTGGTTGGTCGGGGGCGTCCATCTCACGACAATTGCACCGTTTTCGGGCTCAACTGTAGGCGCCAGGGGCGCTTCGGGGCGCATATCGATGAGGACCTCGGGAGAGGCTGCCGAAGGATCTGAAGCACCGACCGCGTTATGCGCAACAACGGTGAAGGAGTGGCGCAGACCGTTCTCAAGACCCCTCAGTTCACACGATCCTGACTCGCAGGGGTAGCTACGGCCCGTCGCGCGGTCCGTCGCAGTGAAACCGGTAATGGTTGCACCGTTATCAGCACCCGCTTGGAAGGTCACCAGCGCGCTGCCCGGGCCGGTCGCAGTCAGTGAGACATTTGTCGGAGCATCGGGGCGGTCACGGACCACCAAACGCACCGTGCCTTCAACGATACGGTCAGGGTCGCCCGTTGCATCCATTAGGCGATAGCGAACGGTCATCTGTCCACGGAAACCAACCGCGGGAGTGATATTAAGGTTCGTTCCCTGGGGATCAACGGTTCCTTCACCGATCTGAATAGATGCCCCAACAATGCGGATTGGCGTCTCGGGGAAGGGATTGATCGTGTAGCGCGTCAAATCAACGGCCTCGAGACCACCCGAACGCGCTGCTTCCAAAAGCGCATCCGAGACCTGAATCAGTGGTCTGGTAGATGCGACAACATTGATCGGAATCTGACCGCTTACTGCACCCGCACCGTCATCAACACTGACGGTTACCGAGCCGACAGAACCCTTTGGACGATCAACATCAGCTCGGACGCGCAGGATATGTCCGTCGAGGCTGATTGCAACGCCTTCGGGAAGGTTCGAAATGTCGTACTTAAAGCCCGCTGGGTCTGCACCTTCTGGGTCACGTACCATCTGCGCGAGGTCAACGGCAGTTGCTTCCTCTCCGGCAGCCACCCTAATCGCGGTAGGAATGAAGGAAACCGGCTGATTTTGCGTGGCTTCTACCTTCAGGGGCAGAGTCAAGGTCGCAGTAAGCGCTGAGTCATCGCCCGCAGCTCCATCAGAGACTTCGAAGGAGAAGGACGACTTCCCCGACCACTCTGAATTCACGTGGAAGCTCACATGTCGTTCATCGCTCAAGGTCATTCCCTGATCGATGCCAGCAGAAGGACGAAGTGTTGCGGCATTGGTGATACGCGGACTGCGTCCTTCGCGAACGATGACGTAGTCGGAAATATCGAGGGTGACGTCTTCACCGGCACGTACCTTGACGGGGACCTTCGTGGTATCGATTGTCGGCTGGTTGTGCTTAAGTCCAGGTACGGAAACAACTGCCGAGGAGCTCAAACCGTCGGCATCAGTAACCGTGTAGACGATCATCATGCGCTCTTCTTGAGGAGTGATGATCAAGTCGGAACCGTTCACTTCGACGCCTGTAGCCTTCGTGGACACACGCAGGTTGTTGACATCGCCATCCGGGTCTTCATCATTCGCCAAAACCGACACCTTTACAGTGCCGCCCTTTGCTGGCAACTGCGAGGCCGCAACAACGTCATCGCGCGCAATGGGAGCTTGGAGCAGCGCGTCATTTGCGACGTTGATTGTCAATGTTCCACGTGAAGTACCACCGCGGTTATCGGTGACCTCATAGGACACCAGATAGGAACCATCCTGCGCGGGGGTCGTTAAAACAATGGAATTTCCACGAATTTCCGGCTTTAGTTCAGCGGTCGCAGTCTGAAGAGAACCGGGGACAATCGAGATTGGATCGCCGTCAGGATCAATATCGTTTTGGAGCACTGCGACACCCAGTTGCCTGTTCGGACGGGTCAGAACGGTATCTGGAACCGCCGTCGGAGGTTGATTGATTGTTGCAGGCGGGGCAATACCCACGCGTACACGTGCAGATGCTTGCTTCCCCTGACGATCTTCAACGATGTAGGTAAAGACATCGGTACCCGTCGTATTGGGCGCCGGGGTGTATTCCAGCCAGTCCACGCCGAGCTCGACAGTGCCCTTGGTCGGGGATTGTTCGATACCAACCAGCGTGACTGAGTCACCGTCGGGATCAATGCCATTCAAAGGCACAGGAATACGGGTTGTTTCACCGCTCACAGCCCAGGCAGTCAGTGCCTTCGGCTGCGGCTGTGCATTGGTTCCGCTCTTGGGAAGAACCTCAAAGGTCACGGTTGACGTCGCCATGTTCCCTGCGCTGTCGCGCACCGTGTAGGCAACATGCATAACACCCGGAGTATTCCCCGCCTCGAGACGGACCAAGTTACCCGTCACAAAGGGGGTGCCCACGGCCTCGTTCGGGGTGAACTGGAGGTTCGGGTCGACGTTCAAGGTCAAACCAGAAGGAGAACGGTCATTGGCAAGCACCGAGACCGAGGCGATATCACCGACACGTACGCGCGTGCGGTCTGGCTGCAACTCGGGAGGCTGCTTCGTGTCCTGTGCGCTAGTTGGAACGACGGTTATTCGTGCCTTAGCAGTATTCGTACCATTGGAGACGACGTAGTCGAAGGACACTGAGCTTTCGAGGCCGCCGGGGGCAGTAATACGCAACAGATGGCGGTCGACCAGAGTCACTTCCAAGCCGAGATTTGCAGGGACTTCAACTCTTTGGACGACCAGCACGCCACCGGCGGGATCTGAGTCGTTATTCAGGGGTGCAACCAGTGCAGAGCCGCCTGCGGGCAGGACGGCGAGGTCATCCTCAGCGACGGGAACTGCCTGCTGATCGGCCTCGACAACATCAACGCGAATAACACCCAGAGCGGTCGAAGGACCGTCGGAAACGGTATAGGTGAATTGGTAGGAACCCGGAGCTTGGGCAACAAAATTCACCGTTCCCAGTTCAAGATCGGGTGTAATTTGGCTTCCCGCGGGCGCAACTGAAAGAGCAACCAGGGACAGGTTGTCTCCGTTGGGGTCAGTGTCATTCGCTAGCGGGGAAATTGTTGCCACTTCACCGGCACGTGCGACGTAGAAGTCTGCGTTCGCTACGGGAGGCAAGTTACCGGGGTTCTGAACATTAACAGTGAGGGTACCAGTAGTGCTCTGACGGCCGTCTGAGACCTCAAGGGTGATCGTGTGCGCACCCACGCTCGCACCGAGATCTCGGATTTGAAGGGTTCCTTCCTCGCGGAACTGAAGTTCAATGCCTTCTGGGGCATGAGCATTCGCCAAGAAGATCGGGTCGCCATCCGGGTCTTGCCAGTCAGTCAACACGTTGTACTCGATTTGAGCACGGTTGCCCAGAGTGACTCCGGGATCGCGAAGCTGCTTCGGACCAGCGTTCATGTCCCACGGGTGGACGGTCAGATTCACGCGGGCGGTGGCAACCGCTTTACCGTCGGATGCCTCATAAGTAAAGGACGTGCTACCGGTCTGATTATCGGGAACATCCGTAATTTGAAGAGCTCGCCCACCGCGGGTACGCGTAACCTTCCCAAACTGCGGGTCGGTGACTGGACGAGCGGTAAGGACGTCTCCATCCGCATCAGAATCATTGTTGAGGACCGGAAGCGTAGTGGTTCGACCGGGGCGAATACCGAAGTCGTCATCAACCGCATCGGGAGGAGTGTTCTGCTCTTTTCGCTCTGGGTCTGCGATCTGATCCGTGACCTGAGGAGAATCCTCTTGCTTTTCCTTCTTTTCAAGCTGAGATTCGATCTGATCCCAGTCGTTCATCAAGACCATGTCGTGTTCGGGCATCCATACCGATCCCGAAGTGGTGTCATTCAGAACAATACGAGTGCGGTTTGTTCTGAAAACAATTGATTGAGCTGACTTCAATGAGTCAACTGTCATCTGTTTGTTAAGGCTGGGATCAGTACAGTTTCGCACGTATGCACCGGATTTTGACCATGCGGCGTAGGCACACCCCTTGTGGAAGACGGGACGCGAAGGTGTACCCGATGCACCGTCATTTGAAGCCGGAATCTTCGTGGCTGCTCCACCCTTGAGAGGGATGGAGATCAGCTCGCGGTCTGTTGCGAGAAGCACGGAAGAGGATTCGGGACCAGATTCTTGCAGAGTGATGTTTCCGCTGATGCCATCATCGGCAAGGTTGCGAAGCTTTCCATCGGGAAGAACCAGAACTCGATTTCGCTGATCCAAAGCAACGGGCTGCTCACCCACTGCAGTCATCACCAGTTCAGCGTTACCGGAAAGACCCTCAACATCCTGCGATTTCAGGCGGTTCAATTGACCTTCGCGGGTGACGGTAATACGACGGCCACCTTGGGCTGAAATCGCAAAAAGAGTGCCCTTCTGGGAAACGGCAACAGCTCCCTGTTCCATATCGCTTGCCAGCGCACCCTCGTCGGTATAGGCAGTACCGGAAGGACTGGACACTTGAGCGAGCCAGACCTGACCTTGAGACGCATCCATGACTGCAAGTCGTGATCCACCCTGAACTACCTTCGCATTTTCGGGTAGCGAAGTCGCTGCGCCTACAGAAACTTGAGCAACGTCAATAGGAGCAACCGAGTGGCTTGTTTTATCAGTGAAGCTAACGTCATTACCCGATTGACCGATATCAAACTCGGTCGTTTTTGTGCGCAGAGCACTATCAAGGGTTCGGGAATCATAGTTGAGGTGGCCAACAAGTCGTTTCGAGGAATTTGTCACCCAAATTCCACCATCATCGACATCGACTTCGGCAGTCGTGACACCCTGGTGAAGGATGGCAAGAGTTGAAACAGCGACGGTAAAAGCAGCAACCAGCGCAGCCGGAAGACGGCGTCGATTAACGCGCGATGCGGATGCACGATGCAGCTGCTTCATATATTTTTCACCACTCTTGCTGATGGGTAGGGGAATTTATTCTTCTATTTGGCCTCTTTTAGTGTCCCACGACGCGCCCTCATTTGAAGAACTCAAGTCAAATATCACATTGACTGTTTTCAGTTTTTCCGCGATATTTCGCGGAAAACCTCCTACAAATTACATTCATGTATGTACTGAAGACCACGTTTGAATCAAACAGAAACCGGGCGGGGACCTGCGCAACAATTCTCGCAGACCCCCGCCCGGCCTCGTACAACAAGTCACGGCGAACTCAAGGAGATTACCCAAGGAGTCCCACCGCTATCGGTCTTACTGACCGTTGAAGGTGAACTCGCGTTCTGCCCCTTCTCCCTTCACACCGACAGTGACAACCTGTCCCGGAAGGATATCGCCGAAGAGAATACGCTCGGAAAGCGCATCTTCGATATCGCGCTGAATCGCGCGACGCAGCGGACGAGCACCCAGAACCGGATCGAAACCGCGATCTGCAAGCAGCTCGCGCGCCTCGTCGGTGATCTGAAGCTTCATATCCTGAGCCTCCATACGCTTGGCAAGGTTGGCGATCATCAGATCCACGATCTGCTTGATCTGTTCCTTGTCCAGCGGCGGGAAGACCACGACCTCGTCCACACGGTTGAGGAACTCGGGGCGGAAGTGCTGCTTAAGCTCTTCGTTCACCTTGGCCTTCATACGCGAGTAATCGTGAGTGATGTTCTCGGTGGACTGGAAGCCCGTGAGCACGCCCTTATTGATATCGCGCGTTCCAAGGTTGGTGGTCATGATGATCACCGTGTTCTTGAAGTCAACCTTGCGGCCCTGCGAATCGGTCAGGCGACCTTCTTCCAGAATCTGCAACAGCGAGTTGAAGATATCCGGGTGAGCCTTCTCGACCTCATCGAAGAGGACGACAGAGAAGGGCCGACGACGGACCTTTTCGGTGAGCTCGCCACCCTCGTCGTAGCCAACGTAGCCGGGAGGGGCGCCGAAAAGACGCGAGGAGGTGTGCTTCTCAGAGAACTCGGACATATCGAGCTGGATCAGCGCATCCTCATCACCAAAGAGGAACTCGGCCAGAGCCTTCGCAAGCTCCGTCTTACCCACACCGGTCGGGCCGGCGAAGATGAAGGAGCCACCGGGACGCTTCGGGTCCTTCAGGCCGCTTCGAGTACGACGGATCGACTGAGCCAGAGCCTTGACCGCGGCATCTTGACCGATGACGCGCTTGTGCAGCTCGTCTTCCATCTTGAGCAGCTTCGCAGACTCGGTCTGGGTGAGCTTAAAGACCGGAATACCCGTCGACATCGCCAAAACCTCGGCGATATCATCCTCGCCGACCTCGGCGATCGCCTCGCGCGAACCATCGCGCCAGCTGGATTCCTTCTGCTTGCGCTCTTCGGTCAGCTTTTGCTCCTCATCACGAAGAGCAGCGGCCTTCTCGAAGTCCTGATCGTCGATCGCGGACTCCTTATTGCGCTTCACTTCGGCGATCTTCTCGTCCAGCTCGCGCAACTCCGGCGGCGCGGTCATGCGGGAAATACGCAGGCGAGCACCGGCCTCGTCCATCAGGTCAATAGCCTTATCCGGAAGGAAGCGGTCAGAGACATAGCGGTCGGCAAGCTCAGCTGCCGCCTGGATCGCAGCATCAGTAATGATGACGCGGTGGTGGGCCTCGT
>ENA-OWLX01000237-OWLX01000237.1-metagenome-genome-assembly--contig:-NODE-237-length-18929-cov-13.076507_pt1 | contig 18929 bp, 18 predicted proteins | sample MGYA00245351_ERZ651106 | MGnify/ENA primary metagenome ERZ651106 (study PRJEB26857, sample SAMEA4031768) | metagenome | biome: human; feature: oral; material: saliva | place: Philippines | collected 2014... | reverse complement strand
GTTAGAAGAAGAAATTAATAAAGCTAAAGAAAAAATACAGCTAGCTGAAAAGAACCTTGAATCAAAAGAACGAAATCAAAACTTCGCGAATTCAACAGCAATCAATAGTTATATTGATCCTTCAATAGTAATACAGTTTTGTAAGGATTATGAATTACCTATAAATAAGGTATATACAAAAGCAAGACTAAAACAGTTAGGTCTTGATCAGGAGTAGAGGAGGTATATATGAAGTATATTTTTGGAAACTATAAACATCAATCTTCGAATACTTGGGAATGTAACGCAAAAAATATTACTTCAGCTATAAATCAATTTAAGGTATCTGTATTATTTCCTGAACAGTATTGTGAGGGGTCTTTTTATGAAAATAATTCAAAATATGATGAAATTCTCGAAATTACGATACCTAAAGAAATAACCTCTGAAATGTTTATTCCGGTATATGAGTGGACAGATGAAATTCAAAAACAGGATAAAGAATATAATCAAAATCATAAAGGTGAAAAATATTTAAGCTGGTATCAGCGATTTCAACCTACGTTGAAATTAAAAGTCGAAGACTGTATAAAACTTAATTACTCAAGTCTTGAAAAACCTAAGGCGTTATCATATATACCTACAGAGGTTGACTCTACAGAAATAGTTCCACAACAAAAATCATCGTCGTTAGTATTGACTGATAGTAAGGTAACAACTAGGAATCGTTATACAGATCTTATGCAAAAGAAACAGGAGTTAGAACAACAGCGACAAGAGTTGATGAGTCAACTTAGTGAATTTGAAAAAGAGATAAAACAAAAACAAAAACGGTTGTATGCTCTTGAAACATATATGGGAATCGAGGAAGAAGTTATAGTTCTTCAAGAGGGTCAAAAAGCTTCCAATGATGAGCCCATTCATGTATATCAATTAAAGTTGTATATGGATGAAGAGGTTGGTATCACTGAACTGGATGATCCTACTTTATCATCCGGTCTCGATTTCAACAACATTGAATTATTTGATGAATGGATTATTCAACACTATCAACAATATTTGTATCAACCCAAATCAATTATGGCGTGGGAAATAAAACGTAATGACTCACATTATTCAGATGATTATTTGTACAATGAACATATGAATAAGCAGAACCACTTAACATATTTTCTTATTCGTAATGGAGATATGTTGTACCGTATTTATACCAACGTGTATGTAGGAGATACAACCTTTCCGACGAAAAAAGCCTTTGACGCGGTGGTCAAGGAAGATGAAGAGTGGCATCGACACGGAGAGGGTATTCGTAAGTATGTTGAAAGAAATATGTACATCTTGATTGCCTTACAGGGTTTGATTGACCGTACAGATATATTTGGAACAAACCTTACTGGAAAAGTTAATTTAATAGATCCTACCAAATTTGATGATACATATGTTAAATTGGTTAGGGATGCTGAATTCGAGAATTTAATAACAGATGGTCGACCGTCGTGGATAAAGTGGAAAAACCAAAATCAATCTACAATACAAGTAGGTTCTCGGGTAATGTTTTTTGTACCGAGCGACGGAAGATGGGGAAACGGTAGAAGAGACTTACAGGATCGAGTTGTTTCGAATAATCGTTATTCCGATTTTTTACCGGTTCCGAGAAACAGAGTTTATCAAATTATTGAAAAGGACTCATATCGATATAAATTCAAGTTTGATCCATCCGACGATAGTAAGATTTGGGTTAAAGATGAAAACGGTAATGTAGATTATCGCGCTCGTAAAAACAAAATGTCGTTTTGGGCGTATGATTCCGAATTACTTAATATTGATGAAATAACATTCGAAGATGTTGATTACTATTTACATACTCGAGCTTATCGTAAACACTATCTTGATTTTTTACCGGTTCTTAAACAAATCTATACACAGAAAAAACAGGAAGAACAAGAAGAACAACCATTTGTTGAATTATTAAAATCAAAATTCAATTTTGATAATGAACGGGAAATTAAGGTAATGATTAATTATTGGAAAACAAAAAATAAATGGAAACGTTCGATTTCAGTTAATGATCAAAAAGCGTATCGGATGATTGGATCTTGGATTAAAAGATTTCAACAAACCGAACAATAAAATAAAAGGGCTTAAATACTTAAACCCTTTTAACACAATTCTCGAATTAATTAAAACCGTAATATCCGAAGATTACAATTTCTGTTTCATCCACCGTATGATGTTCTGTGAATGTTTCAAACTCATCTTCGTAAACGTTTTCAAAACCATACGTTGTTAATAAACCGTCTCGGTACTTTGTAGATATCAAACTAAGAACAGCTTTATCCATATCTGATAATCTTTCACTTTGATATTCATTGACGTAACCTTCATTCAATACTCCATCTAACTCTTTAATAAGATTTGGGAGACTATCGTAGAATTGTTCTTTAGAGATATTAAGATCTTTTAATTGTAACAACTCATCAAAAATATGTTTTTCCCAGTCTGATAAACTCTTAGAGGAAAAATGAGCTAATCTCTCCTGAAATCCCTTGATACAATTGTCATATAAGTCGGTTTTAAGTACAAACTCTTTACGGCCTGAATCAAGAATTGTATGTTCATTTGCCCAGTCGTCATATGTTTTTCTACTACAAACCGTTAATGAATGACAACTACTTGAATTACTTTCGAATGTGGCTTCTCTTATTGAAATCATAAAAACACTCCTTTCTTGATTAGAAATATATAACTCTTGACAAATCTTTTTCAAAAAAATGTAACCTAGACACTAAATGATCACATGAGTGATTTTGATAAAACACGAGACGACACGAAACTATTCAAGAAAGAAAATCGTTTATATAAATATTATATAAACTCTATCGAGACACCTAAGGAGGGTCTTGACTTTATTAAAGCTCTTTTTAAGTTAGAACTCATTGATATAGATAGGTCTAAAAATCAAGATCTTGTACAGTTATATGAGATTCTTGGGTTTGATAAGTTTTTTGAATTTATTACTTTTTTTGGTACTCGAACAATTAAAGTACCAAAAGTTACTAGAATTAAAAAATTATTAATTATAGCTATTGCTTATTATCAGACAGTTATCTTAGGTCTTACCCCAAAAGACGCAGGCAAGGTTCTAAGTGAAAAACTAGGGATTTTTAATCTTAAACAAAAAAGTATTAAATCTATTGTAAAAGAATTACAACAAACTATCGATCACTTAGCTGAAAAAGTAGATAAAAGACAACAGGAGATTGATCTCGAAGATCAAGTAGATTTTGAAGATACGGATGAGGAGGAAGATGATGACTAATGGACTTATTCAAAACGAAAAACAATTAGATTTAGCTACATCAGCTCTCGCAACTATTGAAAAAACAGAATCTACAGTTACATCTTCCGCAATAGATACTGTTAGAGAATCTGTAGCTAATTTCTTGGTAGCTGCTACGGAAGCGGCAAAAGAATCAAATCGTTTATCTAAAGTTTTGGAAGAGAGTTTTATCGAAGATATTGAAAACGGTAAAATGACGATGACCGAAAAAATTACTCTTTTAAATATTGAAAGAAGTGCTGCGAATGATAGAACAACTAAAATTATATCTCCAACCTTTGGAATGATAACTGAAGAGTTTAGAGCTAAGATACAGGCTGACGCTCGAAAAGAACAATCCTCAACAGCGGTTCAGGTAAATGTCGGAGGTAATAGTTTAGACGCTCAAGTAGCTGCGACAGTTTCTCCAGATGTTGGATCTGGATTAAATACGCTATTTCAGCTAATGTCTTCAAGATTAATTGAAAGAAATAAAGATATTCCCTTAGCTGAGAAGAATTAAATATTAAATGAAAAAGATACTTAAGTCAAAAAGATTTCTCGAAAACGAAGATACCTTATATAAAAATATTAAAAAGATCAACTTTAGAAAAAATAAACTGTTTGTTGAAAACTCTGATATAACTTCTGAACTACTCGAGTTAGAAAACGCTTTCTATACACAAGAGCAAAAAATACACCCTCAAAAAGACTTTATTGAAGACGAGTCAGGTATGACAGATTCTGAGTATATCAAGTTTTGGAAAACACAAATTAAAGATTGCGAAACTTACGGTTATTTTATAGATGAAAGATTAGTAGGATTTCTAAGAGTTCTTTTTAAAGAAAAAATTTTTGGTTATAATACTCGTTTTGCTATAATTAAAGGTGTATACATTAAACCTCGATATAGAGGATTAGGTATCTTTTCGGAGTTGTTAAACTTTACTGAAGATGAAGCTAAGATTAGAGATTGTGATTTTATAAATCTAAGCGTTCTAGCTGGAAATTCTGCAGAAGATATCTATTTACACAAGGTTTTTGAACCGTATTTAATTCAAATGTTTAAAGAGTTGTAATGTTATTAACAGAACAAATAATTAAAAGATTATCAAAAATATATTGGCACGGAGCTATCAGAGAAAATAATACTAACCCGAACTGTTTTTATTTATCTACATCTATAGAATATGCTTTAAGATATGCGAGATCTAATCCAAAAGAAACCGAAGTTACCGAAAGTCAATACCTCACAAGTTATAAATTAAATACAAATCTCAATCTATTTAACGCTCGTTGTAAAAAAGATATACGAGTTTTTGAACAATTTTGTCGAGTATATAATTGTACAAATCTTTTGAGATATATAGAGGGTTTAAAACATTGGGATTGGTTAAGAGTTTTAGGTTCTGATAGAAAAATTGCGTTTATAGAGAGTCTTAGAGAAATTGGCTATGATGGTTTCACCAACATTGAGTCTAAGGCTGGTACAATTTATAGACCTTTTGGTAATGGTGAAGATCAATTCGGATTTTCAGGTATAGGTATTTTTGATATTTCTAAATTAACAAAACTTCAACAATTCTATAAATGGAAGAATATTAAAAAAATTCCAGAGTTAGAAGATTGTAGATGGACCGTACAGGGTTTAATCGAAGAGGAGATTCTTGAAAATAAAAATAACTCTAATCTTTTTAATTTAATCTGGTCACAAACTCGAGTTAATCAACTTTTCACAAAAAAAGAGATTTTAGATATTATTGAACATTGTGAAAAAGATACAATCAGAGAGCAAACCTGGTTCAAGAAGTTAAAAGAAGTTTAATCCAAAAGATCCTTAAAATTTAAAGTTTTTAACTCATCTTCACTCAACAACTCAGAAGCAAAATATCTAGTTGTCTCCTTAAATGTTTTTACATAACAATTTAATTTCTGTCTTTTAAATTTATTTAGAGCTATTTGATAACCTACATTAACTGGATTATTCGTTATAGCAGACCAAGATACAAAATCATATTTCGAACACAAACCTACAACAAAATTTTCTAAGTCTGTAGCTAACGTGAGATCTTTTGCGGTAGGATTAAAAGAAAAAGTTTTAATTTGTCGTACGTAGTTATCCTGACCTTTTACATACGCTATAAAACCTCTAAGACTATTTGAATCATTAACCGAAAAATAACATCTACCCTCTGGTAAAAGTCTTAAAGAAGTCTCAACTATGTCTAGAAGAGTATTATTCTGATACTCTGGTAATAGTTCTCCTATAAGGTATGTGTACTTTTTAGTATCTATATTTTTCTCAAGATCTCGAGCTACTGTATTTAAAAGAATGTCTAAATCTTTATTTTTTTGCATCTCTTTTTGTAAATCTGAGATAGATGCAGGAAATATATGTTCATTAAATCTCATATTTTTATACCTCTCACCTATAATATAGCAATTATTATGAAAATTTGTAGATATAATCTATAATCTTTCTACAAAAAACTATACTGTATATACGATATTTTTAACTTAAAATTAGGAGGCCGCAAAAATGGAACTAAAAGGTACACAATGGATTATATCAGCTCGTCCAACAAAAATAGATGAAGTTTATGGTGGAGTATCAAGTAATATTGATACTATGTTAAAACCGTTTGTTAAATTACACGCTAAAGATGATCAATGGCCTAATGGTATATTATTAATGGGTAAATCTGGTGGAGGTAAAACCACTATCGCTAAGATTATTGCACAGACAATTGCTTGTAGACATAAAGATGAAAATGGTAATCCTTGTGAAGTATGTCCAGATTGTAAAGCAATTATTAATGATACATATTCAAGAGATGTAAAGTTTTTTAATGCTGCAGATTTATCAGCTTATGGAGATACTGCACCAGATGCGATGCGAAATATTGTGAAGATGTCTAAAGGAACAACCTTCTTTGGAGGCGGTAGACGAGTTTTTATAATTGATGAGGTTCAAGAAATTCTTAGAGGTTCGATGAAGGCTTCAATAAATACTATTTTGGAAGAGCTCGAGAATCCTAAATCAAAAACCGTTTGGATCTTCACATCAATGGATACGATTAAAGCATCTGGATCAACTATCGAAACAGAGTTAGGTAATGGAAATGGTTATGGATCATCGGGTGCGACAGGTTTTCTAAGAAGAGTTAAGGATGCAACATTCTTGTTTAAACCTCTAACAAGTTCTGATTTAATTTTATATCTTGCAAACTTCTGTAAAACTCAGATATATGAAGGTGAAAAAACAATATGGAAATATTTGTTTGAGGTTTTGGATGAGTCTACAAAAACTTTCTTAACAGAGGGTTTTAAATTAATAGCAGAGGGTTCACTTGGTTCAATTGGAATGGCTTTAGCTAATCTTCAGTATTGTATTGAAAATAAAGTTTTTAAATTAAACGACATTTCAAAATATGTAGGTGTAGCTCCAGAGACTGAACTAAAAGATATGATAATGTCGATAGCGTATAACAAGAAAGATGATAATGCCTTCGAACAAATATCTGGTATATCTAATCAAAACTTTCCAACAATTTTTCAATTGATGATGTCTGACATCCGGCGTGCAGAACAAATAAGAGTATTCAACAAGATTGGAAACATTAAAGCTAAGGATGAAACATTACAGGTTATTACTGAAAAATCAAACGAGTTTGGTGAAACTATTATGTTGAATAAGGCTAAACAACTGTTAGCTGGACCAAACTATGTTAAATTAAAAGAAACTCTCTTAAAATTAAATCAAGAGGGATTTTTTAATTGTGATGTTTTCAAAATTGCATTGTTGAATTGTTTTTCTTAAGAAATATCAAAAGAGTGTTGAGAATATTTTAAATTCTCAACACCTATATAATCCGTACCCAACCAATAACCGTTACGTACGGCGGCATATTATTAAAAGGTTTTGTAGAACCTGTTATTTCGGTTTTTTCCTTTGTACCAGTGAATGTATGATTATGTTTCGCGTTTTTAGACATTGTTCCGGAGTCTAGTTCCTCTGATTCATCTGTATCATCTTTCGTACCCTCAAAATTTAAAGAAAGTCCTTTCATAAGAGCTTCGCTGTTTAAAACAATCTTTTGTTTTTTACGTCTATTAGACCATTTATTAGGTTCACCAGTAGACCAGACTTTATCCTCATACTCATCAATTGTAAAAATATCTCCGTCTACCGAAGATACCACTGGTGTACAAAAAGCAGCAAGTTTTGTTGTCCAAAAACCATTTGTACTAGACCCACCTGTTTTAATTTCACCCTTTGGTGTATATGGGTGTTTATGTTTTTTTATAACATGAGTATGATCAAGATTTTCCTCGGATATAGTACCTTTCGGAGTATATTCATGTTGATGTTCAGGAATATTTTCAACTTGAAGGGTTGTAGTTTCTGAACCACCTCGTTTTGCCTCATCTTTAGCGCTACAGTATAAAAAAGTATTTTCTAATCTAGTCCACTCTCCAAAACCTAAAATTTCTTTAGGATTTCTTGGATCTGATTTATTGATATAGATTGAACCAATAGGATATAACTTTTCTAATTGATCACTCTCTGGTTCATCGATTGAAATAATTGGATAATCATTAAAGTAATCAATCGCACGATCTTTATACTGCTTTGTAGTGAATACTATATTATTCACTCGTCCGTAATATGTGTCTATATGGTAGTCGCTGGGGGGTTGTATAAGCCTCATTTCTCTAAACCTCTTCAAACAAATCTAATAGTTTTAAGTTGTGATGCCACTTTAACCTTTTGTACAGTCCTTCGATTTTTAAATCGACCTTACTATTCGCTCTCTGAGAGAACTTCATCGCATCAATACTCTTGAATTGAATCATATCCAACATAAAATGATTTACTTGTAGATCATCTATTTTAAAGGGAGTTTTACGATTTATATCCGGTCGAGGTATCTGAGGACAAATAATGTTTAGATTTAAAATTACTGGTTCTTTTTCAAGATTAGGTTGTTCTATTTCAGAACTAAAAATATTATTAGAGACTCCTTGATTTGTAAAACCTAATCCATTTTGAGTTACAAATTTCCACATTGATAGTCCAATATCAGAAGTAACAGTAAAGTTAAAAATGTTTGAACCCTTTGTTTTAAATAACGACACTACAGTCTGAAAAGCTCCATATTGTAAATTTGTAGTATCCTTTACGACCGGTTTCATATTAAAACCGTTTAGATAAAAATAATAAAAATATAAATCATCTGTTTCTTTAATTCGTTGAGCGTTAGGAATAGATAACCTAGTTTTGTAATTATCTTTTCCTATAGAAAAGAACGCTATATAGTGTTGTTGTTGAAAATCTAAATCTCGAATAATTTCACCAAACTCATATAACGTAGGACGAATACCAATACGATTATCAGATTCTTTTTGAATCTTAAATGTATTAGCAGTTACCGTAGGTTTAGGTTTTATCTGAAACTTCTTTAACTTATTCTCATAGAAAGATATTAATCTAGATGTATTTGGAATAGAATATTCGGGTCGTCTACCTAAGAAACTCTGTTTTGTCCAAAGGTTATGTAATTTAAATCTTGAATCGTACTTAAAACTGTTTGTATATAAATCAACCGGTTCTAATTCTTTCCCTAAAAAATAAAAGAACTCAAAACCACTTTCTGGACCTGGAACAGGTACGTAATATTCAAGTTTTCCAATTTTTTGTTTAGAATAAACCTTTTGATCGAAACGTAACCTCTTGGTGTTACCTATTTGAAATCTTACAGTCCGTAAACATCCAAAACCACCTATACTTTTTACAATTCCGTTATTTTTAAAATTGGTTGGTTTACTTAAACTTTGAAAATCAGATATAATCTCTTTTGTATCTTTAATTACTTGATTTTTTGTGTCGTTGATTAACTGTCCAAACTTACCGATTGTACTTTGCTCATCAAAGATAGTAGATAAGACTTGTTTTGTTTTTTGAAGATTACTTTTATTCTTAGGATCTATTAGTTGTTCGTCTGTTTTAGAGACCCAATTTTGAAACGTATTTATGAAAGTTTCAAAATTCTTGGATTGTCTTTTTTTATCAACTGGAGGTTCTTCAATCTTTTTTATAGATTTTTTAAATCGTAATTTGTCTAAATCTGTAAGGACGTTTTTAACCTTAAAATTAATTGAGTCTAAGTTGATAACTTTTGGAGTATATTCAACAATTTTATGAGAAATTGGTTCAAAATTATGTAACGAGAGTGTTAGAAAAGATGGTTCCTCCACAACATCTTTTAAAACAGCTGTTGCTAAATAACTTATAGCTGTATAATCTTGTAAATCTATGTTGAGGATATAATTCTGACTCATGTTGTCAGTTAGTTTAAGAAATGAGATTTTTGAGCTAAAGGTGTTTAAAGTCCGTTTTAAACACCTTTATAGGTTTTGATTAGGATTCTGTTTTTTCTTCAGAATTTTGTTCGGTTGATTCCGGTGGATTATCTTGATCTTGAGAAGATTCTTTTGCTTTTTGTACGAGCTTTTCATACTCCTCTTTATCCAAGAAGACTGGAGATATCTGAATTTCTCCGGGTTTTCCATCCTCTCCTTTCGGATAATTATCTACAACCTTAGACCGCCAAATTTCAGACAAACAAGCTAAACACAGAATATCTGAGTCCGCTGCTGCAACAACCTCTCCAGTATCTTTATTCTTCTTGTATGTCGTATACTTAATAACCTTACTAGCTCTTGTAATATCCCCGTGAATGGGACAAAAAGACCGTAAACCTACTAAAACCTGACCCTCAGGTGGAGTTAAAACATCCTGAAATGTTTTCATTTTTTCAACGCCAGCCTCAAGTTCTTCATTACTGGTGTCTAACATTGGAAGATCAAGTACTTGTTCCTTTTCTTTTTCTTTTTCTTCAGACATTAATGTCCTCCTATTCGAATTCGTATTCTACAGTATAGATGAGTTAAACGGTGTATAACAGATTTTTTCTTAATTCCGGTGCGAACGGAAATTTAAAATCGTCGTTTTCTTTTTGTTCGGTTAATTCATCTGTCCACGTTGTATCTATTGCGGTTCTTGAGAGTTTAACTTTCATAAAAAACGCTGTTTGATCTTGACCATACTCAACATCTGTAATGGTGTAGTTTCCATTATAAACAGAGTATGGATACGAGGTAATAACCGTTATAGAATCTCCTGCTAAGATTAAGTGTTGTAATTGATGAACATTTGATATTTCGGCTTCAATTGTAATTAATTGATCTAGACCTTTAAAAAGATTCAATACCTCATATGAAATATTTTCAGATGGTCTATTAAATAACGGAGTAACTTGTGAGTTTTTAATCGCAGACATGAATAGTCTATCAATAGGATAAAATAATGGTTGATCTGAACCGGGTTTTAATCCGTACGCAGTAGTTGTAATTAAACCAGTTTGAAGATTTGTATAAAACACCTGATTCTTGATATTATTTACAGATTCATTTAATCCAATCTGTAAATGAGCTTCTTGCGTATTTAAAGTAACTGCGTTATCATCTGTCAAATCTTTTAATTTCTTTTCAATAAACTTTTCGCTAACATCATCAGATCTATTTTTAAACTTCAAAATAACTTTTGATTTATTTGTCGAACTGGCTAAAGTATTAATTGATGTAAAATTAAAAGTATTGTCTAGACCTAGATAAAATAAGGGTTGTCCGAGATTTATTGAATATTCGTTCAAAACCTGATTACTTATAAAATCAAAGTCAGATTCTCCAAGAGTTCGATACAAAGTAGTTACGTTATTTGTTTTTGCGATGTTTCGTTGTTTTTGTTTTAGATAAGAACTTGAATTTAGAACATCTTCGATAACTTCATTTCCATATTTATTTCTATAAGACCTACGAAGATCTGAAACTAGATAAAATTCAATATCAGCGATACATTTAACTGTACACTCTAAACCTACATCACCAGTATGAACATCAAAGCTTTCTACACAAAACCCGGTAAACGGTTTTGGAGGTGTTTTAACCTCCTCTCCGTTTTCTTTAGATAAAAAATTATAAGTAATCGGAAAACTAGATCCAATAAATAAACCTAACGTGTCAGGTGTTAGATATGAGGATTTATATGTAAAAGATAATTTAGGAGTAAAATCATATACACTTGTATATAAATGATAACTTACAAGTTGTATATCGGCTCCTTGATCTTTCCATTCGTCAATTTTTTTTAAGTTGATTTGTATCATACATTTTAAATTAGATACGATTACAGAATATTCACATTAATGTAATCGTAATACATAATCGTATTCCAATCACTGAATACTGTTTGATCACTAGGTTCTAAAGAAACGGTAACTCTAGTAAAACCAGAATCTAAAGATGATTGTAATTGAGTATAAACCTTTGAGATATCGAAATCTAGTTGTTTTGCGAAACCTAGTTGATTCGCAACAGATCTTGCATCAAGTAATAAATACAATTTAGGTTTATTAGAGGATCGATCTGTATAGAAACAAACTCTTTGAAAATTATTAATACCTGTATATTTTAATCTAGAAATATCTTGTAACTCTTCCATAGAGAAACAATGTTTTTCTTTAATTGTTTGATATAGATTATATTTACTGTTGAGTTGATCACTATAAAGCGTTACTGGAAGATTGTCACTAAAATACGGACTACTCTTTTCAAAAAAGACTTTTGGAAGTTTATCGCTAGCGGTTTCTCTAACAAGAATTGTGGTTTTGTTTCCCATAATACTTAAATTAAAGATACAATAAACCTCATTACCGTCCATTAGATCTTTTTCAAAATAACCACTTCGACCTAAAACGTCCGTCTCTACTTTCGGAAAATCAAACTCAAATAAGATATATGGTTTTCTCGTACTATCAATAATTCCATAACTTGTTGCAGTCGTATCAACTGTAAATAAGTTTGTAGCCTGGATCGCTCCAATGTTATTATTACACTCTAGGGCTTGTTGAACAACCTGAACTCTTGTATAATGCATTAATGTATCTAAGTTTGTTCGACCTAATCGGCTTTGTAAATAATCTTGAAGTTCTGTTTTTACACTATCCTTATCTAATACCGGACGAGTTAATTCAATATCAATATTGGAGTCAATACTTAAGATATTCGGTGTACGATATATAATCGGTTTATTTGCAAGTATGTTATCGTTAATTACTTGGTTTACTGTTGATTCGAATACAGTTTGTTCCGTAGAATTAAGAGGTTTTAAACCCATTGATAATCCTGATAAACCTATTACGTTTCTATATACATTTGTTGAATTAACTTTTCTAATTTCATAATCTGTAGATAGTTTAACCTTTAAAAGAGGAACCGGTGAAATTGTATTTATTTGATTTTCTAGTTCTGTAAACGTATGTAAGATTTTATAGTTTTTCATATAGGCGGTCTCAGCATTAGTTTTAAATTCAGATAATGTTTCTAAATCTCGACCACCTATTAAAGGCCACACGTTTTGACAACCAACTGTTAATCCTCTGTATATTGTTTCTTTCGGTAACATTATACCATCTATTCCATTTTGAAAACTGTATAAATCTGAAACAATACCTTTCGTACCTAATGATTCTATATAATGTAACGTAATTACCGCATCTTTAGATGGAATAGCTCCAAATATACCATCTCCAAACTTAATTTCTGTTCCCGACAAGTCATCTAAAATATTAATTTCAAATACTCTATCTGTACTTTGAGTTGTTTGTAAATGATACACCTCTGACCAACGATCTACGGTATCAGAACCTTGTTGCTGAATAGTCACATAACAAAAATCTTTTGTATAGTAGGTATCTGCGGCTTCAATATCTAAAGTGGATACAAGAAAGGATTGACCTGCAGCCCCGGTTGAAATTCCTAAGGTAACTTGTTTTTGAACACCTTGAACAACCGGAACAGTTATGTATTTAAAATTATTCCAACCACCAGCTGCTTTAAAGTTTTTAAAAGAGTCTAGAGATCTATTAACCTCACTCCATCTTTGTTGCCAAGTACCAATAGTTCTTTGTTGAGCTACAATAAAGTTAATACCAGTTCTTGTGGATATTTTTGCACCCTTTGGAACTGTATATGTGTTTATGTCTAACCAAGGAGTTAAAGCATGTATATATGTATCTTCTTTTAGAGATTTATCTTTTTCTAAATCATCATAATCACTTTGAGCATCAATATTAAAATTATATGTTCCTAAAAAAGAATATCGAGGACTTCCGGTTATATCTGAATGACTTACAACAACTGTTCCAACAGTTGAGTGAACTCGATCTAGTTTCTTACCAACTAATCGAGCCATATGTTTTGTCGAGGAGTAATTTCTACTGGTATCCCATTTTAATTCTTGAAGAAGATATTCTCCATATCTAGCTATTTCAGCTTGACCTTCAGCTAAGGTCTCGAGGAATTGATGCGTAGCTCCATCCTCTTGTAGGTTATTCCAATTTCCTTGTCCTTTTAAATGACTTACATATCTTTCTAAAATAGCTAAACTATCGAAACGCTTCAATTTTTAAACTCCTCAAAAGAAACTAATCCTTGTTAGTTAGTTCAGTATTTCAGCGTTTTCAAAACTGTTTAGTTGAGTTTTAAGTATTCATCTAGAAGTTGTTTTTGTATTTGTAGTTGTTCTTGTGTAGCTGGTTCTCCACCTGGTATCATTAGGTGTTGTTTAAAATAATCATATTCTAGTTCAAAGTCCGCAATAAGTGATAAACAATCTTTATTGTTTAGAACGAAGTTTCGAATTTTATCTAGGTCTTTTTGAGAAATCTCGAGATGACTCGGTAACGTTTTTTCTACAACTTTTCCATCTAAGGTCATTGAAGAAAAAGAACCTCTTGTATTTGGTTTGTTTCCGTGATTCGTTTGAAATTTGACTCTCTTTGAATGTCGACCGCGTTTGTAAGAAATAGAATCGTCTATGTATAGGTTTACAGGAAGTTTTGAATCTTTTTTTCGTAGTGTCGCTAGCTCTTGTAATAACATATTTATTTTTTAAAAAAGAAAAATCGCGAGTTGTATAATTGAAACCTTATCTTTAATAGGAACAACCTTTGCGATTTTTAAGTCTACCCGGATGGATTCGAACCATCGATGTCTTGATCCCAAATCAAGTGGATTACCCCTCTCCTACGGATAGGAAAATGTTGCGAACTGTATAACCAGATTAGCGCCGAAACGCTAAAAAAATGCTTGTAATAGGAACAGTCTATGCAACTTATAGTCATAATTACTTACGACCTATATTTTAAATATAGTCATTTCCGTTTAGTCTTTTTCAAAAAAGTCTAAGAATTAACTTGAGCGTTTAGGTTCTTCGCTTTATCAGCTACCATATTAACCGCACTATCTACCAATTCATTGTGTAGTAAAATATCTTGAACGGTGTCGTCGATTTCTTTTCCAGCCAAACCTCTTATGTAAATATTAGCAATTCTCATATACTCAGATTTTGGGGTAAAATTCAAATCCTCTGCTTTTGGGGCGTGAAACTCTTTAAGATCATTTGAATAGTTTTCTACTGTTCGAATATAACCCTTAATCGAATCCAACTCATCTTCAAAAGATGGAGTAATATTTTCGGTATCCGCGTGATTAAATTGTTCATGGTTAATTGTAATCTTAATACCTCTATTTTCTAAAGCTTCAAGATAGTCAGATAACACATTTTCGGTTTGGTTGAATTCTTCAAAGGCTTCTATTGTCTGAAACACTCGAATAAACAATTGTGACAAAATATCCTTTTGTCTCTCATCTGGATTTAGACTCAAAGGGTCACCGTTCCAAGCTCGCCCTTTTGTCGAAATCGCTTTTGCGACAGTATTCAATCTTTGCTTGTCTCCGCCAGATTGACTTAAGACTCTTTTTACAATATCGCTTTTAGCCTTATTTGCAGATTTCTTATCGTGAATTACTTCAACAGTTGCTGATAGTAGATCCTCAATATTATTAATATCCTGAATATCTTCGCTCATACGTATATACTCCTTTATGTCTTTAATTATAGAAAAGAGTTATGTAGTTTAAACAAAAAGAAAGCGTAGTCAAATACTTGACTACGCTAGTATCGGTGCTCAAAACCGATTCGCGACAAAATATTTATCTACGCTGTGCTTTTACTTCGCAAGCTGAAAGTTGTAACCGAATACATCGTTTCTCTTTCCGCGGGCGCAGCGGCCGATTTTGGTAACGAGTGAACGAGGTTCAACTGTTTCGGTTTCGGTGTTTTCCTGAAGGAAGATTGCGGCCTGTGTCATGGAATTGAAAAGTTTACCTTTTCCCTTGGAAACGGATCCGTCTTTCAAAACTTTGCGTGCTAAAACACTTTTGGGTGAACGTAAAATCATACTTTGTACCTCCTGCTAACTTGTAGCAATTTGTTGTATTTTTGTTAAGTTTTTCAACCTAACTTATGTATAAAAATATAGCCGAAGCTTGAATTATTTTTTCAAATAAGTTTTAATTTTTTTCTTAAATTAAGGATGATATTTTAATATTGCTTCACAGCCGTTTTCTTTATCCCAAATAAAAGCCATTGACTCTCTAACGGACATGTATCCTTTTCGAGTATGCCAATCGTCTCGGGCTACAAGACTTGGTAACACTCGTTCTTTAATACCAACTTCTTCGTTTGTTAAAAGAATCTTAGATTGTTCTCTATGGAAGTGACCCTTGTGTACTTCAATAAACTTTGAACTTCCCCATAATTCTGGAACCTCTCGAGATATCAAAATCGGTAACATCCCTTTTGCTTCGTCACAGCCGTGTGTAAAACAAATAAGATTTTTACCCCACTGTATGTATTTTCTAGGAGTTGCTTTATTATTAACAGTAACTCGATTACTTCCTGTATAACGTTGTTCTAATGCGCAACCTAAATAATAACTTCTTTCAAAATCGTGATTTCCTGGTACAATTACAACATCAACTAATCCGATTTTATCAAGACTTAATTCAATTAAATTGATACAAGCTTCTAGACCTTTTTTGAAAGTATATTGCCATCTTGCAGCTTCAACCTGTTGTGTTCCTTTTGTAGTAGTATTTTTAAGATTGTCTGAATTGAAAAAGTCATTACCTAATACTAGCAATACTCGACCTACATCAAAGCTTACAGCTTTTTTAAGAAGATCCTTAATCGCATTTTCGGCTAATTCAACGGCTATGTCTACATTATAATCATCGACCATTGTTTCATCCATATCCGAAAGTTGTCCTAGATGATGATCTGTAAGAGCTAGTTCCAATAATCGATTTTGTTTTGAATTAAACGGTCGATCTGATTTTGTAAACTTTTTTGGTTCAAACTTAGATACAATATCTTGAACAATCTTTTTAAAATCCTCTCGTCGTTCTGTACCTACACGTTTTTTAAATTCACCTTTTACTTGAATACAAGGGTATGTTTCTGAACCCCAAGTATTTCTCGTAAACTTTGTTAATTCCCAAATACTTGTATCTATCTTTAGATATTCAATAAGCTGTTCTGGTGTTTTAATCCAAGTTGTATCTAAAACCGCTTTATATATTCCATCCTCTCCGATTTCTTCGTTCGATCTAATAACTTTCTCTTCGGTCGAAACCGATTCAGAATCAAATAATTCTTTTTCAACTGGTTTACTTTGAACAACCGTATTATTCTGTCTCGCTATTTTATTCACATACTTCATATACGATTCTTTAGACATCGTAGACCCTGTTTCTTGAATATACTGATTATATAAATCTTTAACAACACCTTTATCTCCATACCTCTGAAGTTGTGTCTCTATCCATTGTCCTTGTTTCATTCAATCTCCTTTGTTGTATAAATCAATGAGTATTGATCTTAGAAAGTGAACCGCTATTGAGTTAAAGACTCAAGAGCTTCTCCTCCTTGTTGTCTATTATTATAGACACCTGTGAAGAGAGTTTCTTCCTTCATTGCGCAATTCTTTAGCGCTCCAGAAGCATTTGTATTTTCGGTAAGCTCCCTACCTACTACGCCCTGGCTAGCTACATTCCATTTGTGTAGAATGTTTAGGGCCGCATTTATGTCTCTATCATGGTTTGCACCACAATTTGGACATTTCCACTTCTTTACACCTAAGACTACCCTTGGATTTACAAATCCGCAACAATGGCACATTTTGGAAGTATTATTAGGTTTCACTTTTTTCAAATGTCCCTTGTAAGCAATCATTGTTCTCAACATTCCAAAGCCTTGATCACCTACAACTTTTCCGTGATGTAGGCTTGAAGCCATTTTAGTGAGATCAATGTCTTCAACTACAATAGTTTCGTATTCATTGCAAAGTTGTCTACTCAATTTGTGTAACCAATCTTTTCTTTGATTTGCTATCTTTTCATGTAGTTTTGCAACTTTATACTTTTGTCTTAGGTAGTTATTAGACTCAACAAAGCATTCATTGAACTTTTTAGCATCACTTGGATTCTTTAGTTCCGGCATTCTTCCATATTTCTGAAAGAATGGAAAATACATTTTCCTATTCAGAATTCTTTGTTGATGTTTCAACTGTTTCTGTGATTGTCTCAAGAGTCTTGGGCACTTGACTTTCGTACCATTACTCATTGAGATGAAGTCTTCGTCATCACAATTCCAATCTATTCCAACACTTTTTCCATTTTCATTCTTCTTTTCATCTTTTTTGTCAACACATATTTTGACAAACCATTTTCCGGTTTTTGTTTGGGAGATTGTTGCATGTAACATTTCTCCTTCAACCCATCTATGAAATACTCCTTTTATAGGTCCAAGTTTCCTTGTGAGAAACAAGTAACCAGTCTTTAGGATTCTTGGTTTATTTTGACTTGTGAAGGTAATTGAAATTTTATCCTTCTTTTTACTTTTGAATTGGGGTTTTCCAAAGTTCCCTAAACTCTGTTTTTTTGTAGATTTGAAGAAATTATTCCAAGCTCCTGTAATAATTTTCCATTCAGCAGCGAAGATTGTAGAGTCTACCTCCTTACCCCATTCCAAAACCTCCGGCCTTGTTTTTTCAAATGTACCTTTGAAGGTTTTTATAGAGTAGTTTTCTCCTTTTGAAAAAGCCTCATTCTTTTCTGCTAAGCAAGTATTCCAATAGAGTCTACAAAGTCCATTTGCTTTTAGAAACTGATCTTTCTGTTCCTTCGTTGGGTAGATTCGGAATTCATATGCTTTTTTCAAGTTTATGTCCTCCTTGTCTTTCCAAATACTCTTGAACTTGTTCAGCTGAAATGTTTCCAACTGAACCGCAGAAATAACCTCTTGTCCAAAGGTGGTGTTTTCTCCAATAGAACTTTCTCAACCAATCAGAATAATTATCCCAAGCCCATTTATTTGTTTGTTGTTTCAATACTCTTACAATTTGTAAAGGGGTTAATTTAGGAACACTTCTAACAAGAATGTGTATGTGATCAGGTTTAGTATAATCCAATTCAATTGTGTCAATTTCAAAATCGTACTTTTTGGAAATCTCAATTATTTGTTTTTTCAAATTTTCAACAAACGTTTGATTGAGGAAACATTTTCTTCTGTATTTACAGGTGAAGATAAGATGATACAAAATTAGGTTTCTGCAATGTGAATTTGTTTGTAATTCTCTCATTTCTGTTTCCTCCTTTATAATTA
>ENA-OWLX01000236-OWLX01000236.1-metagenome-genome-assembly--contig:-NODE-236-length-18936-cov-5.382607_pt1 | contig 18936 bp, 18 predicted proteins | sample MGYA00245351_ERZ651106 | MGnify/ENA primary metagenome ERZ651106 (study PRJEB26857, sample SAMEA4031768) | metagenome | biome: human; feature: oral; material: saliva | place: Philippines | collected 2014... | reverse complement strand
GCTAGTGGTTCCTGGTTTTATTGATGCGCATGTGCATTTATATTTATCCAGTTTGATTCATTTAGGAAAGATGAAAGCAGTCGGAGCTCCTTCGATTGAAGAAGTCGTTGCTCAAGCAAAAGAAATTCCTGTTTATAATGGCTGGAAAATTGGAATTGGTTGGTATGCGAGTGATTTTGGACAACAAGTTTTACCAACAAAAGAAGATTTAGACAAAGCTTCCAATGAAGTTCCAATTTGCTTGATTGCTGGAGATGCACACACGATCTGGCTGAATACAAAAGCATTAGAAGAATTAGGGTTAACGAGTGAAAACATTCCTTCTGAAATTGGTGGAGAAGCTGTTAAAACAGATGGCGAGCTAACAGGAGTATTTTTAGAAGCGATTGCGATTTACTATTTATCCAAAGTGCTGGCAATTTATGAAGCTGAGTCTAAAGTAGCGTTATTAGACTATATGAAACATTTGAATGCGATGGGAATCACAGCAGTTGGCGATGTTGCGTTAACAGGAGAAAGCCCTGATGATATTGTTTATCCAAAACTTTATGCTAGTGTAGAAAATGATGCAACGGTTCGAGTAAGCTTTTTCCCAGCGATGCGTGAAGAAGTTGAAGAAAACCGTCGTCTCTATCAAACTTACCAATCTCCAATGTTGCAAATGGGTGGCGTGAAACAGTTTTATGACGGAGTAACAAGTTCGCATACAGCTTATTTAAAAGAACCATACCCAATGCCATTTTTTGAAGGAGATGTGGGAGGTCCACTTTTAACGGAAGAAAAAATGGAACGATTGACGTTATTAGCCAATCAAGAAGGTTGGCCAATGCGTATTCATACGGTTGGAGATAGAGCAGTTGAATTAACATTATTGAATTTCAAACAAGCGCAAGAAAAATACCCTTTTGATGCGCCTTATAAATTCAATACGATTGAGCATTTAGAAGTAATGGATCCAAAGGACTTGCCGCTTACTGCTCAAAATTCTCTTATTGTTTCAGTTCAACCAAGCCACTTATTAGTGGGGTATGAAACATTAGATGAAGAAGTTGGAGAAACTCGTGCAAAACAAATGTTTCCATTCAAATCCTTTATTCAACATGGAGCGACTCTAGCATTTGGAACAGATACTCCGGTAGTACTAAATGTAACTCCGTTTGAAACGATGTATTTTGCTGTGGCTCGTCAAACAGTAGAAGGACTTCCAGAACCAGCGTTGATGCCTGAGCAAAGAATTAGTGCCCAAGAAGCTCTGATTGCTCATACAAATGGAGCAGCAAAATCACTCAGTCGATTAGATATTGGAACATTAGAAGTAGGAAATTTTGCAGACTTTGTTATTTTATCGAAAAATTTCTTAGATGAAAGTCCAGAAGAAATCTTGAAAACAACTGTCGTAGCGACTTATATTAATGGTAAAAAAGTTTATGAAGCTTAAGTTAGAGTGAAAGATGAAGTAGAGATTCTACTTCATTTTTTACTATTATCATATTAAATTCATGTATTTGTGTAGGGGATTCTATGTTTTCTTTGAACACAAATGATTATAATGAATTCAAACATTAAAGAAGAAGGTGTATAAATGGATATTTTATTATGGGGAAGCATTTTTGCTGCGGGATTATTGTCATTTTTCTCGCCATGTGTGCTGCCACTATTCCCAGTTTATTTTGGAGTATTAATGAGTGAAAGAGGAAATCGCAGTATTAAAATTGGAAAATTCGAAGTTGCGGTGCTACCAGTCGTTCGAACATTTTTATTTGTAGCAGGAATTTCAACAATTTTCTTTGTATTAGGATTTGCTGCTAGTTTGTTAGGACAATTATTGTATAATCCTTATTTTCATTTAGTTTTAGATGACTCCAAAATTGAAAAAATAACTCATAATGGTTCTGAACAAATGAAATTAGTAATAGGGTTAGTGAATATTGGAAAAGAATCGGCAGCAAATATAATGATATTCCCTATGAGAAAAGGATTAGAGAATTACATTAGAACATTAAACGAAAAAAAGAACAGTTATTTTATATATGATTATCTTAGTCAATATTTTGCTTTTCCTAAAAATAGTGTAACGTTCAGCATGGTAAAAGAAATTCCCAAAGATAATGATGGGAAATTTTTTAATTTTATTAACTTTAAAATAAGATTTAGAGATTTATTAGGGAATTTGTATAAGCAAGAATTTGAATTTGGTTATGACAATTATATTGTGAAGAGATTTAATTTAAAGAGTTCTTCTAGTGTTCCTTGCTTAATGGCAAGAATAAAATTGTATTTGTTTTCATATTATTTAACTGCTTTTATTTGATTTATAGAATTAGACAGAAACTGGATTCCAGTTAACAAATTATGGAAATTAAATGAAAGAAATTATGGTTCACTTCTGTTGTGAGCGAGCCAACGGTGAGCGATTATAAAGCCCCCATTAACAAGGGACATAAAAAACTGAAAACTGTATATCTGAATAGATGGAAACGCTGAATTTATAAGAGAAAATCCTGTTTTATAAGGTGTGATATAAAAAGTGTATATATTACTATGGAAAATTGAATATTGAAAAGCATTAAATAGTTGATTGTAGAAAATTGACTGTCTTTTCTTATGTAAAGATTTATGATTAGGTAATTATCAATTTTGATAGTTGCTTTTTTTGATTGGAGGAATTTTTAGATGAATGATAAAAAAATTATAGAAGAATTAAAATAAAGACGCGAGGAATACGGTGTATCACAAACGAGATTTGCTGTTGCTTGTAGTATTACTCATAAACATTAGAACCGCATTGAAAAAGGAAAACTTCCATTGATAGTTGAACCCAAAGAAATAATTAAAAAACAGATTGAGCGTTTCAATCCGAAAAAACCATTGTTTATCTTGATTGATTACTTTCGTGTCTGTTTCCCTACTACTGACGCATTAGCCGTTATCAAAGATATTTTACAACTCAATCTTAAATATATGTTTTATGAAGATTTTGAAAAATACAGATATGGAAGTCAATATATTCTTGGCGATATAAATATCATGTGTTCTACGAATGAGCAGTTAGGGGTACTTCTTGAACTAAAAGGCAAAATATAAGACTGGTTATTGTTTGTCTTTGTTTCGTAATCAGAAAGGTTGTGACGGTATAGAAAAATGCTGAAGTGATGTTCCTAAAAATACGGGCAAAACACTCTATCTTAATTTTACAAGTAATGAATTATATATGTGCGTGTATCTGAAGAATTATGAGAAGTCTATCAAGAACGGTGCTGTACTTGAAGAATGTGAAATTAAGAATAGATTGAAATTCGTATGAAGAATGAAAGAGCCTAGTATACTGTTGTTGATTTATTGATACTTTATGACGCAGAACATACCACTTTTTTATCATCAACTATTATGTCCATTTTCTCAAACGAGATGATATATTACCAAAGCGTTCAGAGAAACTTGATGAGAATTAATCATGGTTTATCGGGGAAAATCGTGAAAACACACGATTAACGACACAGTCCGAACCATATGCCTTGCAAAGAGCGTTAAGCAGGGTACAAAGACAAGTCGCACTAACAATTAAAATACTACAAGAATTAGATAGGCAAAATAACACAACGATATTAAAAGACATGATAGAAAATGCAAAATTAAAGGATAAGCACAAGCATTTATTACAATTAGAAAAGTCAAATATAGACGATAGGATTGACAAGAGAATGACGGTATTTTTTAATTTCTGAAACAAAATGACTGTTGCTGTGGATGAAATGAAACCCTTGCATAAGAAGTTATATAAAGAGGAAATCATTACTTTATACAAAGAATGCTGAAGAAGAGTTAACATCATAAGAAAAAAATAGTAGAGCAAGTTATAAACTTACTCTACTATATGAATAATAACTTCTTTTTCTTTTGTTGTATGATGATTATCAGTAATACTGATAGTAATTTTACAGTTTCCTTTCTGCAGCGGTGTAACATAACCGTTCTTATCTACAGTAGCTTTTGACCTATCACTGGATTTAAAATTAATACTTTCTATTTTTAATTTCTTTGATGAAGGAGAAGTATTATATTTTATCTGATATTTCTCTTTTAGAGTAATAGAGGCTTCTTTTTCATAGAGATTGATACTTTTTAATAAAGGTCCTTGTTTAATACAGGCAATCTGATAAATACTTGTTAATAAGATAAAATAGAGAATCATTAAAATAAATTTTAGTTTTCTATTTATTTTTAATCTATAGATGAATAAAAAGGGCATAAGAGGAAGTAAAATAATACTTACAAATATTTTTGCAGGTGTCCATTTTCTTTCTTCTTCAATTTCTTTAACAAGCTGTTTCTGATCCATTGTCATACGACTCACCTCGTTTATAAAGTATATATGAATCAATAAAAAAAGTCTATAAAATCTTCTTTTGGTCTTTACAAATTTTCTAAAAATAGTAAGATAAAAATGTCTTTAAAATATATCTTTGGGGCAGGTGAGATTCCTGATCGGTGGTACAGTCCACGAGCGTAAGCATGAACTGGTGTAATTCCAGTACCGACGGTTATAGTCCGGATGGAAAAAGATGGTGTCATATATACTTTTTCATCTCCCAATATAATGGGAGATTTTTTTCACCATAGAAAGGATAATTATGGAAAATAAAAAAATAAATACAAAGACACTTGTAATTCTATCAATGCTGGGAGCTATTGCAGCACTGCTGATGTTTATAGAAATTAGTCTGCCTTTTGCACCAGCATTTGTGAAGTTCGATATTTCAGATCTTCCTGTTTTAATTTCAGGATTCCTCTTTGGACCTTTTTTAGGAGTCTTAACAGCAGCTATAAAAATCATTATTAAACTGCTGATTAAGCCAACATCTACATTCTTTATAGGAGAGTTATCAAATTTTATTTTATCTGCAGTTTTTATGGGTACAGCTTCATTTATATATCGTAAGCATCGTACTAAAAAATATGCTGTTATAGGTGTTGCTTTGGCAACATTATGTACATCAGTTGTTGCTATTATTTCTAATTGGCTGCTGATTTTCCCTTTATATGCCAAGATGTTTGGTATGACTATGGAAAGTATTGTAAAGATGGCATCAGCAATTAATCCATTAGTAAAAAATACTGCAACTATGTTTTTCTTTTCATTGTTCCCTTTTAATCTTTTTAAATATGGTATGATTTCTTTCATAACCTTTCTTATTTATAAGAAAATATCTGTTGTGATTAAAAGATATATTAAATAATATTGATTATTCTGATTTTTAAAGGTATTCTATAAGATGTGCAGGGGGAAAGCATTATGATTAAAGTAGTAAAGTTTGGCGGTTCATCTTTAGCCGATGCCGGTCATTTTAAAAAGGTTTATGATATTGTCAGTGGCGATTCTGACCGCAGATATATTATTAATAGTGCACCGGGAAAGAGATTTAAAGATGATACAAAGATTACAGATTTATTGATTCTAGCTTATTCCAATAGAAAATCAGATCATTTTAACCATATATTTGCTCAGATTACTGACCGTTTTAATGAGATTATTAATGAACTTTCACTTGATTTTTCATTAGATGATGAATTTGATCAAATAAAAAAGGATATTATGAATGGAGCAGGATTTGATTATACAGTTAGTCGAGGAGAATATCTGAATGGGAAGATCCTTGCTTATTACCTGGGATATGATTTTATTGATCCTAAAGATGTTATTAGAGTAGATATTAATGGCAACTATGATGCTTATCGTACTGATCCTCTTTTAAGTAAAGAACTTAAAAAGCATGACTATGCAGTCATACCGGGGTTTTATGGTTATAAGAATGATCACTCACATACTATTCAGGCGTTTTCAAGAGGTGGAAGCGATGTGACAGGCAGTATTGTTTCTAAATGCATCCATGCTAAGCTTTATGAAAACTGGACTGATGTAAATGGTTTTTTAATTGCTGATCCTCGCATTGTTGATAAGCCTCAGTCTATTCGTATTATTACATATAAAGAATTAAGAGAATTATCTTATATGGGAGCATCTGTTCTTCATGAAAATTCTATTTTTCCGGTAAGAAGTCAGGGTATTCCTATTAATATTAAAAATACTAATCAACCTGATGATCCCGGTACTTTAATCGTTGAAACAACGGCTCATAAGCCGGAGCATATTTTAACCGGAATTGCCGGTAAAAAAGATTTTACTACAGTTATGATTGAAAAAGACATGATGAATTCAGAGATCGGTTTTGGGCGTAAAGTGTTACAGGTTTTTGAAGAAGAAAAGCTATCTTTTGAACATATGCCTTCCGGCATTGATACAATGACCATTGTTGTGAATACTAAAGAATTTATAAAAAAAGAACAATCTGTTCTATCTGGTCTTCACCGAGCTGTTAATCCTGATCACATTGAACTGGAATCTGATCTTTCGTTAATTGCGATTGTCGGACGAGGTATGAAAGATGGAAGAGGAACAGCTGCTCGTGTTTTTAGTGCTTTGGCTAAGAAAAATATTAATATAAAAATGATTGACCAGGGATCTTCAGAATTAAATATTATTGTAGGTGTAAGGAACATCTATTTTGATGATGCTATACGTGCTATATATGATGAATTTATCACTAATGATGATTAAGACCTTTATCGGTCTTTTTTCTTTACATTAAATAGTTATAAGTATATTATATACCCATAGGGGGTGTAGGTATTGAAAGAAAAATTTAATATAATGGGAATGACATGTGCATCATGTCAGGCACATGTTGATAAGAGTGTTAGAAAACTTCATGGTGTCAGTGATGTGAATGTAAATCTGCTTGCTGAGAATATGGAGGTAGACTATGATCCGGATAAATTGACTTCATCTGATATTATTGAAGCTGTTAGAAAAGGTGGATATGATGCTGCTTTATATGATGAAAAAGAGGAACCATCAGTAAAAAAGAAAGATGATTTAAAAGAGAGAAGACAGGCTCTTGTTGCATCATTTGTTTTTATGATTCCTTTATTTTATTTGTCTATGGGTTCTATGATGAATTGGCCGCTAATTCCTTCAATTTTTTTAGGTCAAAAGCATATGATGATTTTTGCTTTAACAGAATTATTGCTTACAATACCTGTTATTTATATTAATAAGCATTATTTTATTGGCGGTTTTAAATCATTGTTTCATTTAGCTCCTAATATGGATTCACTCATTGCGATAGGATCAGGTGCTTCTATTATTTATAGTCTTTATGCGATGTATATGATGGCTTATTATATGGGGATAAATGATTTATCATCAGCTCATAACTATCACATGAATCTCTATTTTGAATCATCAGCAATGATTGTGACACTTATTTCATTAGGTAAATATTTTGAAGCAAGAAGTAAGCAAAGAACAAGTGCTGCTATTGAATCACTAATGAATCTTGCTCCCGATACAGCATCTATATTAGTAGATGGAATAGAAAAAAAAGTATCTATTGAAGATGTTCATGTTGGGGATGTTGTTGTTGTGAGAAGTGGAGAAAGTATTCCTGTTGATGGAGTCATCATAGAAGGATCAGCAAGTGTTGATGAATCAATGATTACCGGAGAGAGTCTCCCTGTTACAAAGAATGAAGGTGATATGGTTATTGGATCGACAATGAATAATAATGGACATATGTTGCTTAAAACATTAAAAGAAAATCAGAATTCTACTCTTTCTCAGATTATTTCTCTTGTTGAGGAAGCAGGCAGTTCTAAGGCACCTATTGCCAGACTTGCTGATATTATTAGCGGTTATTTTGTACCGGCAGTTATTTTTATTTCTCTTATTACATTAATTATTTGGATTATTGCCGGTGAATCTTTTCATTTTGCTTTAAATATGGCGGTTTCTGTTCTTGTTATTTCATGTCCTTGTGCACTTGGTCTGGCTACACCGACTGCTATTATGGTTGGAACAGGAAAAGCTGCTAAGATGGGATTATTAATTAAAGATGCACAAGCTCTAGAGACAGCTAATAAAATAGATATGATTATCTTTGATAAGACCGGTACTCTCACAAACGGAACACCTCAGGTTATTGATGTTTTAGAGAATGATCAAAGATTATTACAATATGGAATATCTTTAGAAGCAATGTCTTCACATCCTTTAGCTCAGGCTATTACTGAGTATCAGTCAGTAGATTATTTAGAGGTGACTGATTATAATGAAATTCAGGGACAGGGAATCAGAGGTATTATTAATGGTAGTGAAGTATTGGCAGGTAATTTAAAAATGATGACTGAAAATCATATTACTGTTGCCAATCAGGATTACTCTTTAGAAGGAAAGACTGTTTTATACTTTGCGATTGATGGAAAATATGCCGGTCTAATGACATTGGCTGATTCATTAAAGCCATCAGCTGTCCGGGTGATTCAGGAACTTCATAAAAGACATATAAAGACAATAATGCTTACCGGTGATCATGAGCTTACTGCAAAAGCAATTGCAGATAAATTAGATATGGATTATCGATCTGAAGTATTACCGGCCGATAAAGAAAGAATAGTTAGAGAACTTCAGGAAGAAGGGTATATAACTGCTATGCTTGGTGATGGCATTAATGATGCACCTGCTCTTACTAGAGCACATGTGGGTATTTCTTTTGTTTCAGGTCTTGATATTGCGATTGAATCAAGTGATATTGTTTTAATGAAGAATGATTTAAGAGACTTAATTACAATTATTGATTTATCACATGCTGTTATTAAGAATATTAAAGAAAATCTATTCTGGGCATTATTCTATAATTCTCTTTGTATTCCCGTTGCTGCCGGGCTATTCTATCATTCTTTTGGCTTAAAGCTGTCACCTATGCTTGGCTCTCTGGCGATGAGTTTTTCAAGTGTATTTGTTGTTAGCAATGCTTTAAGATTAAGATTATTTAAAACGAAGGAGATACCTGTTAAAGAAAATATACAGGTAACTAAAAAAGAGGAAGATATTATGATTACAAAAGAAAATTGTGATAAGATTTTAAAAATTGAAGGAATGATGTGTAACCATTGTCAAAAACATGTAGCCAATGCTTTGAATGCTTTAGATAATGTAGAAGCCGAAGTTTCATTAGAAAATAAGGAAGCTTATATTAATGTTTTTAATAAAAAAGTGACTGATCAGATGTTTAAAGATACTGTTAATGAAGCTGGGTATGAGATTACAGGAATCATAATTAATAAAAAGTATAATGAAAAAAATTATGATAAGGTAATGGAAGTCACTGATATGATGTGTAAGAATTGCCGAAATCATGTTCTAGAAGCAATTAATAGTATTGAAGGAGTTCATGCGGATGTTTCATTGTTTGAAAATAAAGTATTTATTAAAGGGAATGCATCTGACGATGCATTAAAAGAAGTTATTGAAAAAGCAGGCTATACTGTTGGGACTATCAAGGAGATTCATAATGCAGGCTGATACTAAGATGATAGAAAGATATTTGAGAACTGCTAAAGGGCAGATAGACGGCATTTTAAAAATGATTGAAGAAGATCGTTATTGTCTTGATATTTCTAATCAGCTGATGGCTACTCAGGCAATATTAAATAAAGCAAACAAAGAAATTCTGGCTTCTCATATGAGACATTGTGTCTTAGAAGCTGTAAAAAGCTATCAACAAGAAGAAAAAATAGAGGAAATGATTAAAGTTATTGATAAACTTGTTAAATAAAGCTTCTTTAGGAGAAGCTTTATTATTTTATACTTGCTTTTGAGGTACTTTTATATGTATATTAATAGCTAATGGGGGTTTAATATGAAAATTGGATTTGATAATGATAAATATTTGCGATTGCAGTCTAAACATATAGAAGAAAGAATAGCTCAGTTTGGCGGAAAGCTTTATCTTGAGTTTGGTGGAAAGCTCTTTGATGATTTTCATGCTTCAAGAGTATTGCCAGGCTTTCAGCCTGACAGCAAGATTAGAATGCTTAAACATTTAAAGGATCAGACTGAGGTTGTGATTGCGATACGTGCAAAGGATATTGAAAAGAATAAAGTACGTGGGGATATTGGTATTACCTATGATATGGATTTATTAAGACTGATTGATGAATTTACAAATTTTGGATTATATGTAGGCAGTGTTGTTCTTACACAATTTACTGAATCTTCAGCTATTCTAGCTTATGAGAATAAGCTGAAGGCTTTAGGGATTCGTGTTTATCGTCATTATATTATTGAAAGATATCCTTCAGATATTCCTCATATTGTTAGTGAAGAAGGATTTGGCAGAAATGATTATATAGAAACAAAACGTCCATTGGTTGTAGTAACTGCACCCGGACCGGGGAGCGGTAAAATGGGAACATGCTTATCCCAGCTTTATCATGAAGCTAAACGTGGAGTAAAGGCGGGATATGCCAAATTTGAAACATTCCCAATCTGGAACCTTCCCTTAAATCATCCTGTTAATGCTGCTTATGAAGCAGCTACAGCTGATTTGAATGATGTCAATATGATAGATCCTTTTCACTTAGAAGCTTATGGGGAAACAGTTGTTAATTATAATCGTGATGTTGAAGTGTTTCCTGTATTAAAAGCTATGTTTGAAAAAATATCCGGTAAAAGCCCTTATCAGTCACCAACAGATATGGGTGTAAATATGGCAGGATATTGTATCGTTGATGATCGGATTACAAGAGATGCCAGTAATCAGGAAATTATCAGACGTTATTATCAGGCTCTATGTGATAAAAGAAAAGGGCAGGGATCAGCTAATACAATTAATAAAATTCAGCTTCTGATGGAGAAATCATCAATTTCAATTGCTGATAGAAATGTGGTTAAGGCAGCTAATAATAAAGCTTTAGAAACAGATGCCCCGGCAGCTGCTATGGAGCTTGATGATGGAGTGATTGTTACCGGCAAAACAAGCTCATTACTTGGAGCAAGCAGTGCCTTAATTCTTAATGTTTTAAAATATTTAGCCGGTATTGCTGATGATGTTAAGCTAATATCACCTAGAGTTATAGAACCTATCATGGAATTGAAAGTGAATTATTTAGGTAATCATAATCCACTGCTTCATTTAGATGAGATTTTGATTGCTTTATCAATTGCCGCATTAGATAATTCTGCTGCCAGACAGGCTTATGCTATGCTTCCTAGACTTAAAGGCTTAGAAGCACATTCTTCAGTCATACTATCTCAGATAGACGTTAAAGTTTTTAAGAAGTTAGGTGTTAATCTTACTTGTGAACCAAAATATCAGGAAAACAAGCTTTTTCATAAATGATTTTTAAAGCAAACAGTTTTTGTTTGCTTCTTTTTATTATCTAAGTTGAGATGATGTTTTTTTTATTTTATAATAGATTCATTAAAGGAGGATAGGTATGCTTTTAATAAAGAATGGTAGAGTTATTGACCCAAGTCTACAAATTGATAGAGTGATGGATATTTTAGTTGAAGATGGGATAATTAAGAAACTGGGACAAATTAAAGGTAATTACAAAACTATTGATGCATCAGGACTGGTAGTTGCTCCGGGACTGGTGGATGCTCATGTGCATTTCAGGGATCCTGGATTTACATATAAGGAAGATCTTGAAAGCGGCTCTAAGGCAGCTATTGCCGGTGGTTTTACAACAGTTGTTTTAATGGCTAATACATCTCCGGCTGTAGATTGTTTAGATGTATATCATGATATTATGAATCGTGCACAAAATCTTCCTTTATCTATTCATCAGTGTGCTAATGTTACCCTTGGTCTTAAAGGAAAAGAATTGACTGATATGGAAGCATTTTATCAGGCAGGAGTATGTGGCTTTACTGATGATGGTATCCCAATAGGTGATCCACAGATTTTATTGAAAGCTTTTGAATATTCGCACAGATTTGATCTTCCTATATCTCTTCACGAGGAAGATGCTCAGCTGATTGGATCTTCAGGTGTTAATGAAGGAGAAGTAAGCAGACAGCTAGGAATTAAGGGAGCATGTAAAGAAGCAGAAGAGGTGCTTATTGCTCGTGATTGCATTCTTGCTAAAAAAACAGGTGCAAAAATAGATATTCAACATTTATCTAGCGGAATGAGTGTTGATATCATTCAATTAATGAAAAAACTGGGAGTTAATGTTTATTGTGAGGTAACCCCTCAGCATTTATGTTTGACAGAAAAAGATGTTCTTAAATATGGTGCTTATGCTAAAATAAATCCGCCTTTTAGGACAGAAGAAGATCGTCTCAAACTTATTTGGGGACTTAAAAATGATATTATTGACATGATTGTAACTGATCATGCTCCTCATAGTAAAGAAGAGAAAGAGAGAGGTATCGATAAGGCTCCAAGTGGAATGATTGGATTAGAGACATCATTAGCTTTGATTATTACTCATTTAGTTGAGCCCGGTCATTTAACTTTAGCTAAAGCATTAGAAAAAATGACTATTAATCCGGCAAAATTCTACAAATTTGATTGCGGAACACTTCAAATAGGTAAAAAAGCTGATATTGTGATTTTTGATCCACATGAAAAATGGACTGTAAGCTTAAATGATTTTAAGGGAAAATCAGTAAATTCACCATTTATCGGTCATGAGCTGACCGGTAGAGTAAGATATACTATTCATCATGGGAATATTGTCTATTCACATTAATCATTTGAAAGAATTTTATTGATTGACATTATATTTATAGATAATTACAATGTTAAGTGTTAAGAATAGGTAAATATTATTATGTTGCTTATATATCTTAAGTTTATAAGCAATACTAATGAGATGTTAATAAATAAAGAGGACTTTTCCTCTTTATTTATTATAAGGGGATGATACTTTGATTCAGGAAAATATTTTTACTTATTTAAGATTTAGAGGTTCAATTGATTTTAAGGATGATCCTTTTAATGAGATAGATGCAATGATTTTTTCAATACTATCTTATATAGATTTTAGTGATTTTTATTATGAAGGCATTAGCATAAATGAAGTTTATTTAGCTCTTGTCCGTAATGATAATGCTAATAGCGATGATGAAGAAAAAACCAGACAGAGAAATAAAGAACTGATTTATCTGATGACACAGTCAAAAAGATTTTCTCAGGTTAAATTTTATCATTATTGTGATCAGACAAGTTATGAAGATATTATTCAGTTTTCCGGTATTCATATAGAATATACTAAAAATCACTATTTTATTGCTTTCAGAGGAACTGACAATAGTCTAACCGGGTGGAAAGAAAACTGGATGATGATCTATATGACTTCTGTACCTGCTCAGCTATCTGCTGTAGATTATTTAAATTCTACAATTGATTGTTCTTTTACGGGCTATTTTAAGAAATATATTATCGGCGGACATTCTAAGGGAGGAAATTTAGCTTTATTCGGTGCCTTAAATTGTCAAAATAGAACAGTTGAAAAGATAAATGAATTTTATCTTTTTGATAGCCCCGGTCTTAAAGAAAACTTTCATTATACTGAAAGATATAATAAAATTAAAAAAAAGATTCATGCTTTTACTCCTGAATTTTCTATTATTGCGATGACATTTGAATATGCTGAATTAGGGCACATGGTTGCAAGTTTTGAAGAAGGGTTAAATCAGCATTATGGTGAAAACTGGATCGTTGATGGAAATCATTTTAAGGAAGCTGTTTATCGTAATGAGGAAAGTATTCGGATAGAAAAAATCTTTAAGAAATGGCTTGAACGTATTCCTAATGATCAAAGAGAAATATTTGTGGAAAGTCTTTTTATTGTTTTAGAAAAAGCTAATATCGTAACAATGACTGATTTCTCAAACATGAACTTTAGAAATATATTTGCTATTATGAAAGCTATGACAGCCTTGTCAAAAGAGCATAGAATACTTATCATTAAAATATTATCTTTATTAGCAGCTATTACCGGTAAAAGTATGCTTAAACATATGGAGGAGAAAAATAATGCTAAAACTAGGAACAAAAGCACCTGATTTCAAGTTGAAAGATCAAAAGGGAGAAGTACACCAATTAAGTGATTATTTAGGAAAGAGAATTATTCTTTATTTTTATCCTAAAGATAATACATCAGGCTGTACAAAACAGGCATGTGGTTTTGCACAGGTTTATCCTGATATTCTAGAAAAAAATGCTGTTATCTTGGGAGTCAGTAAAGATTCAGTAAAATCACATAAGAAATTTCAGGAAAAATATAATCTTCCCTTTACATTATTAGCTGATCCGGATCATAAAGTCATTGAAGCTTATGATGTATGGAAAGAAAAAAAGATGTATGGAAAGACATATATGGGAATTGTACGTTCAACTTATCTGATTAATGAAGAAGGAATAATTGTAAAAGCATTAGAGAAAGTCAAGCCTGCTGATAATCCAAAAGAAATGGCTGAAATGCTATGAGAATTATTTTATCACCGGCTAAAAATATGATCTTTGATGATTCTCTGGGATATTCCGATTTACCTGTTTATTTAACAAAAAGTTATAAATTATTAAATTATCTTCAATCATTAAGCTATGAAGAATTAAAAGAATTATGGAAATGTAATGATAAATTAGCTTTATTGAATCAGGAAAGAATTAGAATGATGAATTTAAAACAGGCTTTATCACCAGCTGTCTTAAGCTATGATGGACTTGTTTTTAAACATATGGCTCCACAAATATTCAGTACCGGTGCTTTTGATTATATCCAAAAGCATTTAAGAATATTATCAGCATTTTATGGTGTCTTAAAACCTTTAGATGGAATTTGTTTATATCGTCTTGAAATGCAATCCAGAGCAGGGATTAATGATACTAAAAGTCTTTATGACTATTGGGATGATTTAATCTATAGAGAAGTTATTGATGAAGATCATTTGATTATTAATCTGGCTTCTAAAGAATATTCCAAGTGTGTTGAAAACTATTTGCAAGAAAATGATCATATGATTCATATTGTTTTTGGCGAGTATAAAAAAGGAAAGATCATTACTAAAGCTACTAAAGCAAAGATGGCAAGAGGAGCAATGGTTAGATTTATGGCTGAAAACCGGATTACTGATAAAGAGGATATTAAAAAATTTAATGATTATCATTATTTATTTGATGACAGCCTAAGTACTGAATCTTTGTATTATTTTATTGAAAATAAAGAATAAGCATATTATTTGAGAATAATAGAGAACTTAGTATAATAAAAAAGAGGTGAAAACTATGAAAAAAATTACAATGTTTTATTTAGATGATTGTGGTTATTGTCATAAGGCACATAAAGCTTTAGAAGAATTGTATGCTGAGAATCCTGATTATGAAAAAATCGAGATTCATGCTGTTGAGGAATCAAAGGAACCTGAATTTGCGGATAAATTTGATTATTATGCTACTCCTACATTTTATGTAGATGATCAGAAAGTTTTTGAAGCACATATTGGCATGACTTATGAACAAATAAAAAAAGAAGTTAAAAATGTATTAGATACTGCAATTAATAATTAGGCATATGAATATGCCTAATTAATTTTATAGTGAGGCTTGATATGAATTTTGAAGAAAAAGAAGAACTATTACTAGATATTTATAATAAAGGTTATCAGAATGGCAATGAGCAGGGTACTCTTTCAGGATATAATAAAGGTGCTCATGATATGTATTTGCATCTTTATGAAAAGCTTGTAAAGGCTTTTGGTGAATCTGTTGCAAATAAGCTTTATATTGATTTCTTTGAGAAGGAGCAGAAATTTGATGAGCTTAATGAACAGGAAGAAATCAATATGCTGTTGGAAATAATAGAACCGTATCTCATTTATAGTGAATCATCGCAATCTTATCAGCTAAAAGAAAATACTCCTGTAGAAATAAAAGAAGCAAAAGAAGAATATGATATACTAACAAAAAAACAGTTGGTTAATTAAAATATCCCTTAAAGCAAGAATACTTTAAGGGATATTTTTATAATAGACTAAGAATTAATGATTCAACTTCACTCATTTTTGCAGTAGGCTCAAATCTTGCGACAACATTGCCTTCACGATCAACAATAAATTTTGTGAAGTTCCATTTAATATCGGAATTATTCTTATAATCCTTATCAATCTTTTTTAGCATAGCATTCATGGCTAAAGCCTTTACACCTTTACCAAATCCTTTAAAAGACTGCTGATTCTTCAGATATTCATATAACTCCAGTGAATTGTCACCATTGACATCAGATTTTTTCATTTGTGGAAACTGTGTATGATAGTTTAGTGTACAGAAATCATGAATCTCTTTATCACTGCCCGGTGTCTGACCGGCAAACTGATTACAGGGAATATCAATTATTTCTAATCCCTGATCATGATATTTTTCATACATGCTTTCTATATCTTTATACTGTGGCGTAAAGCCGCATCCGGTAGCTGTATTTACAACCATAACAACCTTATTTTTAAAATCACTCATACTTACCGGTTCACCGGCTGCATTGATCACATTATAATCATAAAAATTCATTATAAAAATCTCCTATAATAATGCATCCAGTTTAGCTGTAAGGATATTTTTACCAATAGCTCCTAAAGCCTCATCTTTTACTTGCCCATTTTTAAATAATTTGAAATTTGGGATACTCATAACACCATATTTAGCGGCCAATTCAGGTTCTTGGTCCACATTGATTTTTACAATCTTTGCTTTTCCTTTATAGTCTTTTTCAATAGAATCTAATACCGGACCCATCATTTTACATGGACCACACCAGTCAGCATAGAAATCAACTAATACCGGAATAGATGATTTAAGTACTTCATTTTCAAATTCATTATTGTTTAAAATTTTTGTCATAATCTTATCTCCTTTAATTAATTACAATTATATTGTACACAATATAATAGGATTGTCAACTCATATGTATAAAAAGAAAGTAATTTTATTTTGTGATATTGCTATCATGATAAAGATATATTATAATATGTAGAGTGAAAAGGAGAAGGGATATAAAGAATATGAAAGCAATTACGGACTCTATAGAATATGTAGGGGTTAATGATCATCAGATAGATTTATTTGAAGGACAATATGCTGTTCCTCATGGAATGGCTTATAATTCTTATGTTATTAAGGATGAAAAAATTGCTGTTATGGATACTGTGGATATTCATTTTAAACATGAATGGCTGGATCATTTAAGTGCTACATTAAATGATCGTAAACCAGATTATTTAATTATTCAGCATATGGAACCTGATCACTCTGCAAATATTGAGAATTTTTTAAATGTCTATCCTGAAACAATTCTGGTTGGTAATAATAAGACATTTAATATGCTGGAACGTTTTTTCGGTAAAGAGTTTGGTAAGAACAGATTGATTGTTAAAGATGGCGAAGAGTTATCTTTGGGTATTCATGTGTTAAAGTTTATTTTTGCTCCAATGGTGCATTGGCCTGAAGTTATGATGACTTATGATATACATGATAAGGTTTTTTTCAGTGCTGATGCTTTTGGCAAGTTTGGAGCATTGGATCATGATGAAAAATGGATTGATGAGGCAAGAAGATATTATATTGGTATTGTTGGAAAATATGGAATGCAGGTTCAGAGTCTTCTCAAGAAGGCGGAAGCAATTGATATACAGGCTATAGCCCCTTTACATGGTCCTGTATTAAAAGAAAATCTTGGCTATTATTTAGATTTATATGATAAATGGTCAAGCTATGCGACAGAGAAGGATGGTATTCTAATTTGTTATACAAGTGTTTATGGGCATACTAGGGAAGCTGTTGAAAAGTTTGTAGATATGCTTCAGAAAAATAAATGTCCTGATGTTAAGATTTATGATCTGGCAAGATGTGATATGAGTGCTGCTGTTGCTGATGCTTTTAGTTATGGCAAGATTGTTTTTGCAACAACAACTTATAATGCAGATATTTTCCCTTATATGAGAGCATTTATTGATCATTTAACAGAAAGAAATTTTTCTAAGCGTCATATTGCATTTATAGAGAATGGAACATGGGCACCGATGGCTGCCAAAATTATGCAAAAAATGCTGACTCCTTGTAAAAATCTGACTTATGCTGAAACTAAGGTTACTATTAATTCAGCTGTGCATGAAGACAGTATGGAAAGCATGAAGAAGTTGGCTGATGAATTATGCAGTGAATATATTAATTCTAGTGAGGAAGCTAATAAAAATGACTTAACAGCTTTATTTAGACTAGGTTATGGATTATATGTTGTGACAACTCATGATGGTAAGCAGGATAATGGCTGTATTGTCAATACTGTTACACAGGTTTCAGAGAATCCAACAAGATTGGCTGTCTGCATTAATAAAAAGAATTATACAGATCATATCATTATGAAAACGGGTAAATTAAATGTTAACTGTCTTTCTCAGGAAGCACCATTTAGTGTTTTTGAAAAATATGGCTTTGTTTCCGGGCGTACAAAAGATAAATTTGCAGAGATGAAAGTATCACGTACAGATAATGGTCTTGTAATACTGCCACAGTATATTAATGCTGTAATGGCTTTAAAAGTTGAACAGACAATTGATTTAGATAGTCATCATATGTATTTATGTACTATTGAAGAAGCTCGTGTCTTGTCTAATACTGAAACAATGACTTATACATATTATCAGAATAATGTTAAGCCTAAGCCTGAAACGGAAGGTAAAAAAGGCTGGGTATGTAAGGTATGCGGATATGTTTATGAAGGAGAAGACTTACCGGATGACTTTATTTGTCCATTATGTAAACATGGTGCATCAGACTTTGAAAAGATTAAGTAAGCAGGATTTTCCTGCTTTTTAATTGCTTAATAAAACATTTATTTATATAATATAAAGCAGGTGAAAATAATGATTATTGAATTAATTAAATATACGATTGGTGGAATTAGCAGCTCTGCTGCTGAATACTTTTCATATCTTATTTGTTTGAAATATTTGATGATAACACCTTATCTAAGTGTTGTTGTCGGTTTTATTGTGAGTACATTTGTTTCATTTATATTTAATGAATTTAT
>ENA-OWLX01000235-OWLX01000235.1-metagenome-genome-assembly--contig:-NODE-235-length-18999-cov-6.663482_pt1 | contig 18999 bp, 18 predicted proteins | sample MGYA00245351_ERZ651106 | MGnify/ENA primary metagenome ERZ651106 (study PRJEB26857, sample SAMEA4031768) | metagenome | biome: human; feature: oral; material: saliva | place: Philippines | collected 2014... | reverse complement strand
AGTGATTTAAAGCTTCATAATGGAACGATTTAGACTTACCCCATGGCGGTCAGTCTCAAATAGCTGTAACGCATACATACAATGTTCACCCGGAAGATGTTGTTCAAATTCGTCCCAAATCCACATTGCAATATTTTCAGCAGTCGTATTCATATCAGGCAACGTTTCATTAATGAGTTGATGATTTAATTTAGGTTCAATCACTTTATTATAAATCGCATCTACTTCATTAAAATCTAATCCAAGACCATAATCACCAATTGGTGAAAGTACGTCTACATACAAGCGATATGAATGATTATGCAAATCTCGAAATATATCTTCACTAAAATAAATTCGATTATCACACTTGAAATCATATTGTTGTTTTAACACAGTTCGGCCCTCTCTATATTTAAATTGATTGGGTGGTTGGATATGATTAAAGCGATTAGACATGATTTCTTCCTCCTTAAATTATCTATTCACTATTTCAGGTTTTTCCCACAGTTTATCCACATTATCCTTTGATAGTTCACCTGCATTAAATTGAGCTAAATGACTATCATAGGTATCTATCTTATATTTCAATAAATTTCTAGCTTTGTGCATTACTTCTAATTTAGCATCTAGTTCACTTAATTGTTCATTAAGTATCTCTTTTTGACGTTGCTGCGTGTCTTCATTTGAAGGTAATTGCCCTAGTTTACAAAACTCTATAAGTAATTCAATTTTCACACCAGCAAGACGTAAGTTTTTTACTAAATATATCCAGTTCAAGTCGTTTGTTCTATAATCACGATAGCCATTTTGATTTCGTTCAACTGGTGGTATAGCGCCCACTTTCTCATAATATCTCAATGTATCTTGAGATAATCCCATAAATTCTACAACTTCTTTCGTATTCATAGCACATTCACTCCTTATCGTTCCCTATGTTATACCATAATTTAAAAATTTTAGTCATTTGAAATTTTTAAAAATTAGTACTTGCTATGGAGTTCACTCCATAGTTTAGACTATTACTATTCTTCTAAAGGGACGTGTCAATATGTTTAAAAAGAAAAATCAAATTATACTCTTCATCATTTTATTTAGTTATTTTTTAATATTAATGGATAACTCAATCATATTTACAAGTACTGTCAAGATCGCTCAAAGCCTACACATGGATAAAGCGTCCTTATCTTGGGTATCAAATGCTTATACAATTACATTCGGTGGTTTCTTATTGTTAGCGGGTAGACTAGGTGATTTATTAGGGCGCAAACGTATATTTTTAAGTGGTTTAGTGTTATTTGGGATATCAAGTTTATGTATCGGGCTTGCACAAAATAGTATACAAATTATTACTTTTAGAGCAATACAAGGTATTGGTTCGGCGATTATTGCACCTACAACACTCGCTTTACTTATGGACCATTTCGAAGGTAAGGAAAGAAGTAAAGCCATTAGTTACTACGGCGCCACTCCTGGTATTGGTTCAAGCATTGGTTTACTCCTCGGTGGTTGGTTAACAAGTACAATCAGTTGGCGATCTGGCTTCCTGATTAATGTCCCTTTCACTATTATTTTAATTATCTTGACGTTGCTTTTTGTAAAATCTACAACGGTTCATCGTGTACGAATTGACTTTATTGGTGCAATACTTTCAGTTATTGCGATAATGACACTCGTATATGGCATGACAAATGAATCTATCATTGCAGTCATTATTGGGTTCATTCTATTAATTATATTCGTAATATTTGAACGCAAATTACCATTTGCATTAATGCCAATGTCATTATTTAAGAATAAGGTGCGCACAGGCGCTTATGTCGGTCGTTTTATATTTATGATGGCAATGTTATCTTATTGGTTTATCTTGCCACAAATGATGCAACATTTATATCATTACACACCGTTACAAGCTGGTATAGCTTTCTTACCTTTAACCATTATTAATTTTATTGCGGCATTGTATCTTCCTTACTTTACTGAAAAATTAGGCAATACGAACGTGTTATTACTCGGCCAAATTATACTGACTTTAGGACTAATTGTTACAGCTAGTTTGAATCCGTTACATGGATATTGGCTAGCGATAGGTATCCCCATGTTACTCGTAGGTCTAAGTCAAGGTTGGCTACTGGCTCCTATTACAAGTGCCGGCATTCACGAAGTAGATGCTAGTTTATCAGGTGCCGCAAGCGGAATGACTAATACCATGCACCAATTAGGTGGTCCAATCGGCTTATCAATTATCGTCTTTTTCACATCAAATATAACGCATATTATTCATTATTATCACGTTGTGATGTGGTTAATTGTTATTTATATGATTATCGGCTTCATTGTGTTATGGATGACTCAACGCCAAACTAAATCAATTTAAATGAAAAAAGGAGAAGGATAGATATTTATTAAATTCATAGTCCAATGCTCCTTTTTATAGTCGTTATTAAATAACAATCTCACTTTGACCTAAACTTAAAAATCACTTTCACTCATTCCAAAAGCTTCTAATTTTCTCTACATCTTCAAGTGCTTGAGCTTCTCCAGCTTTGAAAATGTCAGGTCGAATTGATGGATCTACTGTATTACCGCCTAGTTCATTTAATTTATCAAATACTGCTTTACTAGGTGTAATTAATTTGACTTTAGCGCCACTTTCTTCAAGTTCTTTAATGGCATCTTCTAATTTATATGGTGTTGAAATAGGAAGATTCGTTGCAAGAATAAGTACTTTCTTAGCACCTTTAGCTAAATCTGCATTCTCCATGGAATGACATCCACCATCAAAATGTTTGTCACTCTCAATCGTCGTAGCCGGCCAAACACCTGGTAACGAACCACTTGAAGCCATAGCTCTATGCAAGTTCACTTGACTATCAGACGTTAGTGCGACACGCTCTGCCTTACGCGCATTAATAGCAGTAATCATCAAATTAGATGGCCATTCAATGCCTTTAATTCTATGTTCTAAGCGAGTGATATGCACGCTCTCATTAAATTTATGATCTTCTAGTGCATAGACACTATAATTCTCAATCCATTCTTTAGGTGACTTCGAATGCTCTTGTATTTGAGCATATCTTTCAAAGATACCTGACATGTCTTTAACTGGCGGCGTTTCATTTGATTTAGGTGCAATTTGCTCATCATAAATGACATCAAAACTCTTGTCAGATGTTAAACCTGTAGCAGCTTGTACGCCACCTGATGTACCTATCATTAAATCTGCATGACGAACATCTATACCTTGATTAGATAATGTTAACAGATAGCCTAACTCCCAACCTATGGCTAGCGAACCACCACCGCCAAGTACAATTGCATGTTCTAAACTGTCTTTTTTATTCATATTACATATCTCCTTTAGTCAATTACATTGAATATAATCTCTTTTTATTCATATTACAAAAAAGAAGTCTAAGACAACCATTATAGTTGTCCTAGACCGATAATTCATATTAATCTAAATAATTTTCAGCATGCTCAAGACCGAAATGTTCATCTTTAGCTTTTTCTTTTTCGTATTCTTCTTGAGAGATTTGTGTAATACTCTCAACTGCATAACTTACTTTTTTCGCGAATTGTTCAACTTCTTCTTCATTTTTAGCCAATACAAATACTGTTAAGATATTATCATCAACAATATCTTTATAATGTTGATAACGTAATTTATAAATATTCATGTGACAATCCCCCTATAAATTAAAAACCTCATGCCGTTTCATTTTTCATGAAAGGTTTAATTAGTAAAATATGCCCTATTTTTATTACTTCCAAACTTCTATATTGCTTACGATTTAAAAAATTCTTAATCAAACCAAGTATTTCAACATGTTCTTATTTATATGCATTAAATCTATAGCTTATTACACTAAATATGAAACCTAGTATAAGTAATATCATTGCGAAGGTTAACGCCAACTGATAATTATTTGAGTCTCCGATGAGTACTCCGGCAATCATTGGCGCTATCATTTGTCCGACACTATAAATGACTGTTAATAACGATACAAGATTTAACTTTTGATTTGTATGATACATAAGTTCTTGGCTTTTCGACATAAATAATGTTGTTAAACCTAAGAAGGTTGCACCAAATAGCATCGAAGCAACGATTAATCCTAGCATATGATGTGAAAAGATAGGCAAGCCTACACTAATAATTTGTAATATTAACGCACTATATATCGCCTTCTTGTATCCAATCTTCTCAGCAAATAAAGACCAAATTAACGTGGCCGGCATAGCGCCTAGTCCTACAAACATCCAACTTAATGCAGCGTAATCTGCGTATGCAGGTATAGTCTTAATAAGTGCGACTAAAAATGTTCCTGTAACAATATAGCCTGCTCCCTCAAAAAAATAGGCAATCGAGAACGGAATAATAAATGCGCGATTTAATGCCTTTCCTTGATTCTGATTTGATGACGTTGAATGTTTAGAAATTGAAGGGTTGTCCTTCATGCTAGTTAATATAATGATACCTGCCATTAAAGCCACAACACCTAATATAATCCATGTTGCTTTCCAAGTCTGAGCTTGTGTATAAAGAAATATAAAAATACTACTAGAAAATATTCCTATTCCTACTGCACTATATAAAATTCCCGAAATACTCTGTTTATTAGCCATTCTTAATGCTTCTAACGCCACATTTGATGCTACAACAAAGATCGTACCACTCGTTATGCCGGCAATTATTCGCAGAACTGACCAGATAAGAAAATGCTCTGAAAATCCCATTAAAATAACAGAAATCACATTAATCATGACATACAACTTTAAATCAAAGACTTTAGATTTTATCGTAATAAACATAGGTATGATAGCACCCATTAGATAACCTAAATAATTGAATGTCGCTAACAGACCTGCATTTTGGTTATTCATCGAGGTATCTTGTTGCATAAATGGCAAAATTGGAGTATATGCAAAGCGGCTAATTGACATTGCAATCATTAATGCCAGCATGCTTAATACCAATTGTTTATAAGCTTGTTTAGGTATCATAAAGAACCTCCCGTCCAGTATGTACCATTAAGTATATACCTTATCAGGAGGTTTGACTCTAATTATTCAATTGTTCGAGTTGTAACTGAACGCCTTTAAAGCGACTCAAGACGTACGCATCATGTGTAATAATGATTAATTGCGTTTGCTTTAATGCGATTAACATTTGAAGTATTTCTTCCTCGTTAATCACATCTAAGTTTGTCGTTGCTTCATCTAATATCAATATCTCTGGTTCTAGAATTAGTGCCTTCGCTATCCATACACGTTGAAATTGCCCACCACTTAGCGTCGAAATGCTTTGATTGAGTATGCTTTGTGGTAACTTGCATTGTCTAAGCACCGCTTCTATTCTTGATGTGTAACTCTGCTTATCAAATTTGTAATTCTTAAGTGGTTCTAATAACGTAGATAATACGGTTTTACGTTGATTTAATGTGTCACGTTGATACTGAGGCACATATTGAATGTGTTTCATCCATTCTTTTGCCGTATATGACTTACGTAATTGGCCATTAAAGTATAAGTCACCTTGATAATTCATATCTAATCCGGCGATAATCTTGGCTAACGTAGACTTACCGCAGCCACTCTCACCACTTATAAGTAAATGTTGGTCATTAATTGCACATGATATATCTTTGAAGATAAGTTTCCCATCAATGTATTTAGTTAATCTTTCAATTTTAAGCATAGGCCTGTCTCCGATGTGCGATAGCAATTAAATTTTTCGTATAGCTATGTGTGGGGTTAGCTAAAATAGATGATGCTTCACCACTTTCAATCAATTGACCTTGCTGCATAATACTAATATGAGTGGCATAATCCTTAACTAAGTTAATATCATGTGTAATAAAGACAATTGTCATTTGATAATGTTCCTGTGCCTTAATCAAATAGTGCATAAACTTTTTAACATTCTCTTGATCTAGCGCACTCGTCGGTTCATCTAAAAATAAGTAGTCCGGACGTCTAATTAATGACATTATAAAGGCTACACGTTGTGCCATACCCCCACTAAGTTCAAAGGGATATCGTTTAAGTAATTGTTCACCTTGATTTAAACCGAGTAATTGCATTTTATCTAAGACGTCTTCCTTGATATCTTGTTTAGATAGTTGTGAATGGTTAGCTTCATAAATATATTGGAAATGTTTAGCCAAGGTCACGTTTTGAAACATATTACTTTGAACATCTTGAAAAACGGCATCCGTCTTATTTAAATCAATCTTGATATCTCCTTGATAGCTTAGTTGTGATGGCTTCATTCCAAGAATAGTTCTCGTCAATAATGACTTCCCACTACCACTCTCACCTATAATGCAATGAAATGCCCCTTTAGTTATTGTCAAATTAACATCGTTTAACAATGACCGATTATGATCTAAGATGGATAATTGATTGACTTTAACTACAGTATTCATTGCGTTATTTTTTTGTTGATCATTTGACATAATAAGGCGAAACCTCCTAACAGTACACCAGGGAAGAAGAAGAGCCAAGGTGCACCATTGAAATAACTTTTCCCGTCAAAGAGAATGGTTCCTAACTCAGGCGTCGGTGGTTTAATACCCAGGCCTAAAAAGGCAAGTCCAGATATACTTAGCATCATTTTGCCAAAGTCAGCCGTGACCAAAGCAAATATATTACTTAGTAAATGCGGAATCACGTGCGTCACTGTCGTTTTAAACGTTGAGTTACCACTTAGTCTTGCATAACTGACAAAGGGACGTTTTTGAATATCTCGTGTTAAATTTCTGAAATAACGTAAATAACGGCCTATCCATCCAATTGTTAAAGCAAGTATCAAACCTAGCATTGAATTACTTACTAAGCTTAAGATGACTAATGCAATAATAAATGAAGGAATTGCCAATAGCATATCGGCAATAAACATGATGATTTGGTCTAACCATTTTCTTTCTATACCTGCAATTAACCCAAAGACCAGTCCAATACAAACACTTAATAGAATTACCACGCTAGTTAAGCTTAATGTGACTAGACTACCTACAATCAGTCTGACTAAGAAATCTCTGCCTAGTTGATCCGTGCCTAACCAATGTTGGCTATTAGGTGATTGGAGTGGATCCAAGTTTTGTGTGTATCGCATAAAGCAATATACAATTAGCACAAACATCACACTTAATATTGCACTTATGGCGATGTAAGTTTGATATTTTTTCATCACGACACACCTCTTTTCTCATGGGCTTGGCGTTTGGTATGTCGTCGTCGAAGTCTAGGTTCATTGTTTAAAATGATAATGTCGCCTAAATAATTAATGAACATAATTAAGACGATGATAAAGACCACAATGCCTTGAATAAGTGGATAATCTCGTTGATTGATAGCATTAATTAATAATTTCCCTATACCAGACATGCTGAAGATTACTTCAAGTATGACTACTTTTCCTATTAAATGAATCACACTGTTAATTGAAATGGTCATGAGTGGTGCAAATATCTCTTTAATCTGGACAATGATACGCGCCTTTAATGAGTAATGTCTTAACTGAGCAAGTTGATACGCATCGTTATCTAATGTTTGCGCAATAAGGTGCGATGTCATCAATAAGATATGACATCCTTCTATAACAACAATGGTGAAGATGGGTAGCACGAAATGTTGCCAGGAATCGCTACCTACAAAAGGTAGCAACTGCCAACGTACTCCTAAATAATATATAAACAAAATGGCTAACCAATATTCCGGTATAGAAGTCATCACTTGAGCGAATCCACGAATACCATTCGCGTATCGAGTATGTGGGCGCGTCCCAATAAAATAACCAACCATATAACCAAATGGCAACATGATACAACTTGAAACAACGATTAATATTAATGTTGGAATGACGGCCTCCATAATCATAGTTGTTACTGGCTCATTTGTACTAAAACTGTATCCCAAGTTACCAGTAAGTGCATGTCCAACCCAATCGATATATCTTAATAGAAAATGTTGGCCCAAACCAAGTTTATGTTGTGCTGCTTCAATATTTTCCTGGGTAATCGACGTATAACCATGACGTTGTAAGTATAGTATCGCTGGATTACCTGATGTCTTCTCGACTAAAACGAATATAATAAACGAACTCACGATTAAGTAAAGTATTAATTTTATTGTTCGTTTAAGCATTGTTACTCATTAACTTTCAACGCTTTATAATCAATAGGAGCATCAGTAAGTCCAGAGAATTTGAATTGCTTCACTTTATCACTAACGACAAAGCTTTCATTTGGATAAGCAATAGGCACACCATAATATTGTTGATTAAAGTGTTTAAATATTTCATCAAATGAACGCTGTTGTTCTTTTTTAGATACAGTTGTTGGGAAATCATCTAGCTGCTGAGTCAATGTTTTATCATTAGCTAATACACCTGACTTACCATCATTATTTTTAAATACTGAACTCATGAAATTATAAGGCATTAAGGCATCTGAATACGTTCTATAGAAGATGAGGTCATAATCTTTTTTCGTCCATAACGTATCATAGTATGATTGTGAATCTAACGTTTTCACATTTAACTTAATGCCAGCTTTTTTAAGTTGACGTTGCACTTTTTCCGCTTTATCTTTCCAACTTGGGAATTCTGCAGTTTGAATAACCAAATTAAACGTTAATGGTTTACCGGTTTTTTCAAAAATACCGTCACTGTTCTTGTGATAACCTGCTTCTTTAAGTAACTTCTCAGCCTCTTTTACATCATAGTCGTGTGCCTGTTGATTATCTTTGTTTACAAATTGCACGTTCTTCTGGAATAAACCATTTACAGATTTACCCGCAATATCTTTTGTATCGATGCTCTTACTAATGGCTTCACGGATTGTACGTTGTTTTAATACATCATTATCCGGATTAAATGCCATGAAATGACTTACTGTACTTGGCTTATCTTCAACAGTTAAGTTTTTATTTTTCTTGTCTTGCTTAATTTGCTGATCTGACAGCATTCCTAAAGCACCACCAGAAATATCAACAGAACCACTTTGTACTGCTGAGTTTCTTGAATCTCCATCTTCAATCGTTTGGAACGCAAGATTGTAGTTTACGGGATGGCTATGGTTGAAATATTTATTTGGCTTCATTGTCGTTTTTTCTTTGCCAGTTTTATCAACGACAAAGGCACCTGTTCCAATCGCTTTTTCAAATTTGCCATTTACTTTACCATTTTCAACGGAATGTGGACTCATAATACGTAACGGTCTCACCTGTGTTAATTCATTCAACACTTGATTTGATGGTGACTTCAATCTAATTTGGACAACATGATCACTTTTAACAACAACCTTATCCAATTTTTTTAACGTTTCTACAGTCGTATCTTTGTTCATCGCTTTCGCACGCTCAATTGAGAATTTCACTGCTTTAGCATCTAAAGCTGAGCCATCTGAGAATTTAACGTTCTTTTTTAAATGGAATTCATAGACTTTTCCTGATTCATCAACATGCCATTTTTCTGCTAAGCCAGCTTTCACACCTTTGTCTTTATCGTATTTAACTAATGCATCATATACTGCACTATAGACTGGCATTGCGGCGTCATAACCTTGTGCGTCAAGTTTATCTGCTTTCGCTCCAGTAGGTAGCGATACTGTGATATTTTTATCTTCTTTTTGGTCATTCCCACAACCTGCTAATAAGAGCGTTGCGCTTGCTGCCATTGTAATTAATACACGTTTTTTCATTTCCCAATACCTTCTTTCACGCTTGCTTTAATTAAAAATGATTCCTCATAAAGTGTTTGTAGATAATCATTTGGTGATAGATAAAAATCACTATAATGTGTTAAATCAATCACGTCAGGCACAGGTTCTTTCATTACTGCAACTTCAAACCCTGCATCAACAAAACTATCAACGATATGTTTTAAAGAATGGTTCTGAGAAGGTGTTGCGCCGTATTGATTAATCGTGTCATCCATAAATTGACGACTAGGATTATTGGTTAAATCGGCGAATGAAGCATAGTAAACGCCTCCCGGTTTCAACACTCCTTTTAAATCTTGTGCATGTTGTGGAATGTCTTCGATTAAGTACAGGACAGATGTACTTACAGCAGTATCAAATGTTCTATTTGTCTCTTGTGGTTTATCGGTTAAATAATATGTAAGTGGACGTTCACCTTTTAAAGTTTCGGCCTTTTCTAAAGATAAACGTGCTAAATCTATACCGACACCTTCTTTAAATGGCGTTGTGTCATATAATTTTCTTAAAAATCCGCCTTGATTACATCCCACATCTAAGATTGTCTTCCCTTTGATATCCGATGTATCAAGCATTTCTATAGTTCTCTCCCAAGCTTCTTGATGGTCACGCGCCATATCATCATCTGATTCTTGGCCTTTTTGCCACCAAACATCATAACTCTTAGTCATCTAATTCTCCTCGCTCTTTTTAAATCGTAATAATTACGTTTTAGATAGTACTACACTATGTACAATTACACAATAAGAATTTTAAAAGTTATGATTGAATGCAAAAAAATAAGCTATGGGAGCGAGACAGAAACAATTTTTTTCAAAATTTATTTCGTCCCACCCTAGCCTGCTTAGCTTGTAGAATTTCTTTTTGAAATTCTCTTTGCCGGGGCCCCATCTGGCAGGTAAGGTTGACTAGAATTAAAAAGATGCTTGTTACAAGTGCATTTTAATTCAGTCAACTACTGCCAATATATATTTTTAGCCTGAGACATTGATTTATGTCCCAGGCTTACATGTTATTACTTAATATTTATTGTGTTTGAGTTTGTCTACGAGAACGAATTAAATAAACGATAAGTCCTACTACAAATCCTATGATTGCCGGAACAATCCAACCCATTCCAATTGTGAAGAACGGTAAATAACGTTCAGCGAAACTTATTAATGCTTGTGCAAATGATGTCTTTGCAAAGAATTCTGGGCTTGCGTTTACACCATCAAAGAACGCTGCAAACATTGTAAAGAACGTTGTAAATTTATAAACAATTGTTGAATGATTAAATAATGGACTGACAAGCGTTAATAAAATCAGTGTAATCGCTAACGGATAGATAAACATCAATACTGGCGTTGAATACATAATAATTTTAGTTAACCCGACATTAGCGAAGATACAAGCGAGTAACGCTACACCTGTTGCTAACCAAAGGTAATTCATTTTCGGGAATAGTTCTGTAAATGTCTCTGAAAATGCAGTAATTAAACCAATTGCCGTCTTCAAACATGCGACAATAATGATTAGAGATAAAATGATAATACCGTAATCTCCAAGATAATGCTGCGCAATTTGAGCCAGTGCGATACCACCATTTTCACTCACTTTAAAATGACCTAAACTCATCGTACCCATTAAAGCGAGCAATGTATAAATAACACCCATGCCTACGATGCTTATAAAACCTGACTTGAAAGTTTCTTTAGCGATCCCATTTGGATTAGTAATACCTAATTTCTTAATTGTTGTCACAATGATAATACCGAAAGCGAGTGATGCAAGTGCATCTAGCGTATTATAACCGTCTATAAACCCTTTCAATAAGACACTATCACTATAATTTGCGCTTACTGGTGCATGACTAATACCGCCCATTGGTTTAATAAATGCTAAGACAACTACGATACCTAGTAATACTAAAAATACTGGATTTAAGAATTTACCTATGTAATCTAAAATTTTAGATGGCTTTCTTGAGAAAAACCATGCTATAAGAAAGAATAAAATACTAAATATCGGTAATACAACTTTTCCAGTACCTGCCGAAATAAATGGTGAAAATGCAATTTCATACGATGTTGTTGCAAGCCTCGGTAAAGCAAAGAATGGTCCAATTACTAAATATAAGGCAATCGTAAATGCGTACGCATACCCTTTACTCACTCGAGATGAAATATCGAAGACGCCATTTGTTTTGGAGATACCAATCGCTACTATACCTAGAAAAGGTAGCCCAATGGCTGTAATTAGAAAACCTAAATTCGCAAGCCAAACATTCTCACCTGCTGTTTGTCCAAGATGAATAGGAAAGATTAAATTTCCTGCACCAAAGAATAAGCCAAACAACATCGAACCAATAAATATATTTTCTTTGATTGATAGTTTTTGTTTCATCATGTGTTATATCTCTCCTATTATATGTTTACTAGCTATTATACATAAATTTAGTGTCGATTTGTTCAAAATATTCAATAAATTTAAATCATCAACAATTTGAGTTGTTCTTTCATAAAAAAGACACCTCGCAACAGAGCGTTAACTTACTTTAACGCAATGTGCAAGGTGTTAAAGTCATTTTAAGTGTTGCCTTTAAAATATTATTGCTTTACTATGTCGTGAGTTTAAGCTTTTCGAATTTGCCAATGATATGGATCTTCTAATTGATTCCAGTCGCTATCAATTTCATCACCATTGACTAAGCACTGGTCTAATTCTTTCACAATTTTTTCTTGATCTAATTCAGTACCTATAATCACAAATTGTGTATTTCTTTCACCATATTCTATGTCCCAACTTTGCGCAACATCAGGTCGCTGATTTAAAATTTGTTCTCGTTGTTCTTTGGACATCGCAGCTACCCAATAGGTTACCGGACTAATATTACAAGATGAACCTGCTTGTGATAGTAGACATGCAACTTGATTATATTGTGCCAACCAGACGATACCTTTTGCACGGACAATATTATTAGGCATTTGCTCTAACCAATCGTTGAAACGTTTCGCGTGAAACGGTAATCGTCTTGAATAAACGAAAGAATCAATCCCATACTCTTCTGTTTCAGGTGTATGTTCCGCGTGACCACCTTCAGTTAATTCTTTTATCCATCCTGCAGAGTTACTCGCTTGTTCAAAGTCAAAGCGACCTGTATCTAATACTTCGTTAATATCAACTTCGGCGTTTGTTGTTTTAATTAGATGTGCATCTGGTTGTAACTTTCTTAAGATATTTTCTAATTTTGTTAATTCTGCTTCGGTTACTAAATCTGTCTTATTTAGCACTAAAACATCACAGAATTCCACTTGATCAATAAGTAAATCAGCAATTGAGCGCTCATCTGTTTGATCTGCACCTTGATCACGATCCACAAGTAAATCCTCGGAATTAATGTCATTAATAAATCGATTAGCATCCACAACGGTTACCATCGTATCGAGTTTACAGATTGACGTTAAATCGATACCTAATGCTTCGTCAATATAAGAGAATGTTTGAGCCACAGGTACCGGTTCAGATATACCTGTAGATTCAATCACGATATAATCAATATTCCCCTTTTCTACTAAGCGCTCAACTTCTTGTAATAAATCGTCCCTTAACGTACAGCAAATACAACCATTTGACAGTTCTACTAGTTTTTCATCCGTTCTTGATAGTCCACCCCCATCTGCAACTAAGTCTTTATCAATATTGATCTCGCTCATATCATTAACAATAACCGCAATTCGACGACCTTCCCGATTATTTAAAATGTGGTTAAGTAATGTTGTTTTACCTGATCCAAGGTAACCACTCAATACCGTTACAGGTATCTTGCCCATAAAATCATACCTTTCTTTTTATAAATCGTAATAATTACGCTTTATATTTTACATTTAATTATTTAATTGTCAATCGAGCCACGGTTCATTAAATACAGCAATATCAATAATTAAAGCCCACTTTAGACCTTACTTTCGGAAACAAATTTATACTATTACCACATTTTAATTGACTATCTCGACTTGACACACACTGTTTTCGGTGTTTATTATAAAATAAATTAGGTTAACCTAAACTTTTAATTAGGAGGTAATTGATTGATAGACATTAGCAACATGAATTTGCATTTAAATCATAAACATGTGCTTAAAGATATTACTTTGAAGATTCCAATTTCAGGAGAAATTATTGGCATTATGGGGCCCAACGGTGCTGGTAAATCCTCTTTATTAAAAAGTTTAATTGGATCGTTTAACGCGAGTGGCGAGATGAATTTATATGGCAAATCCATACATAAACAATTGCAATATATTACATATATTCCTCAAAAAGCACAATTAGATTTGGACTTTCCAATCAATGTTGAAAAAGTCATCTTGTCTGGTTGTTACCAAACCATCGGCTGGTTCAAACGCGTCGATCACGCGTCAAAAATGAAGTTTCATAAATTATTAAGAGATTTGGATCTAGAATCATTACAATACAAACAAATTTCTGAGCTTAGTGGTGGGCAGCTACAACGTGTACTTGTGGCAAGAGCTTTGATGTCTGATAGTACCATCTATCTATTGGACGAACCATTTGTTGGCATCGACTTTAATAGTGAACAACTCATTATGGAAAAGCTTCAACATTTAAAAAATCAGGGCAAACTTATTCTCATTGTGCATCATGATTTGTCGAAAGCTGAACAATATTTTGATCGAATTCTTTTACTTAATCGTACAGTTAGATTTTTCGGTCCTAGCCATCAAGCGATGCAGCCACAAAATTTAAATCGGACATTTCTATTTAATGTGACTTCTACTCTAAAAGAAGGGAGTGACATATCTAATGACTGATTTCATTCAACATTTATTCGATTATCAATTCTTAAATCGAGCTTTAATTACATCTATTGTCGTAGGTATTGTGTGTGGAACTGTAGGAAGTTTGATTATCCTCCGTGGATTGTCGTTAATGGGAGATGCGATGAGTCATGCTGTTTTACCTGGTGTGGCATTGTCATTCTTATTCAATATTCCAATGTTCGTCGGTGCATTAGTCACTGGCATGATTGCAAGTTTATTAATTGGCTACATTTCAAATAATAGTAAAACGAAACCTGATGCAGCCATTGGTATTAGTTTCACTGCGTTTCTCGCAACGGGTGTCATCATTATTAGTCTGATAAATAGCACGACAGATTTACATCATATTTTATTTGGAAATTTACTAGCGATTACACGACAAACATTTTGGACAACCATCATTATTGGCGTCATTGTGATACTACTCATTGTCATACTTTATCGTCCATTAATGATTTCAACGTTTGATGCGACATTCAGTCGTGTAAGCGGATTGAATACAACAATGATTCATTATTTTGTAATGCTGTTACTCGCCTTAGTAACCGTCGCGAGTATTCAAACTGTCGGCATTATCTTAGTCGTTGCATTACTTGTTACACCGGCGTCGACTGCCTTTTTAATCACAAAGAATCTATATTCAATGATGATCGTAGCAAGTTTAATAGGCATTGTAAGTTCTATCATAGGATTATACTTTAGCTTTATTTACAATCTACCGAGTGGTGCAACGATTGTTATTGCAACATTTAGTATTTATATCTTGACTCTTCTCTTTTCAAAAATAAAAACAAAGTATAGAGGTGTACAAACAACATGAAAAAATTTATTCCATTACTGATTGCATTAATCTTAGTACTAGCAGCTTGTGGTTCAAATTCAAGTGAGCAACACTCTAAAGGTCATGGCAAATTGAAGGTCGTAACAACTAATTCTATTATTTATGACATGGTCAAACAGGTTGGTGGAGACAAGGTTGACGTTCATAGCATTGTGCCTGTCGGACAAGACCCGCATGAATATGAAGTTAAACCGAAAGACATTAAACAACTTACTGACGCAGATTTGATTTTTTACAATGGTTTCAATTTAGAATCTGGTAACGGTTGGTTTAAAAAAGCTTTAGAACAAGCAGGCAAATCTAAGGATGATAAGTCAGTCTTCGCGGTGTCTAAAGGTGTTAAACCAATTTATTTAAACGGAGAAACTGGTAATAAAGATAAGATCGATCCACATGCATGGTTAAGTCTGGATAATGGTATTCAATACGTTAAGAATATTCAAGAACAACTCGTAAAAGCAGATGCGTCACATAAAGCTGACTATCACAAACAAGGTGATGCCTATCTTGCTCAACTTGAAAAGTTAAACAAAGACAGTAAAGATAAATTTAATGATATTCCGAAAGAAGAACGTGCCATGATTACAAGTGAGGGTGCTTTCAAATACTTCTCAAAAGCCTTCGATATTAAACCAGGTTATATTTGGGAGATTAATACTGAAAAACAAGGTACACCATCACAAATGAAACAAGCAATCCAATTTGTTAAAGATAATCACATTAAACATTTATTAGTTGAAACAAGTGTAGATAAAAAATCTATGAACAGCTTGTCTGAGGAAACAGGTAAAAGTATCTATGGAGAAGTCTTTACGGATTCAATCGGAGAAAAAGGATCGAAAGGAGATTCATATTATAAAATGATGAAGCATAATATTAAAACAATCCATGGCAGCATGGAATAGAATGTAGTCATTCATGTAGTAAGTCCATGGAAATCATCCTCCTATTAAAATAGCCAGTAAATGAGTTTTAACAACTTCATTTACTGGCTTCTTTAGTTTCAATAGTTCTAAAATAGTTCTCTAAAGTCGATCTTAGATAGATAACCCACTCACTTAAGTTGCTTCACGTTCCTGGGATGCCGTCTCTATAGCACTTAGGTTCATTACTTAATGATCTTAATAAAATCTTTATTTGCTGTTAAGAATAGGCCTTCTTGTGTTACTAAGCGAGGTGTTGAGTTGTTCGTATAAATGATGTCTCTAATAGTTAATACATCACCTTTTTTAAGTTTACGTACTGTATTGTCTTTAAAATCACGTGAATCATAGAGTTTACATGCTTTTACAACTTTAACTTTCTTAGGCACCTCAGTAACATACTTGTTTAATCCCGATGTGTTGATTAAGGTAATAAAATCTTTATTCGCTGTGATTATACTACCATCATCTAATACCAGTCGAGGTGTGCCTTTCGATGTATATTGAATATCTGACGCTTCAACTCTAGTACCCGCTTCTAGACTACCTACTTCTTCTTTAAATGATACATCTTTGTATATTTTAATTTTTTTCAATGTCATCATTGGATTCGTTATTCTCTTGAAATATTCACTTTTACGGTTTGTTACTTGTTGTGCTTTGTTCTCATTCTTTTTATGCACAAATTCAACTTTGAAATTTTGGCGTTTCATTTTAAATACATCATTGAAACTTGGATATGAAGCATACACCAATGAGCGTCCTGACTCACCATAATTCACATTAAAATTAATATTGATATCTTTATTTAACTTTTCAAATTCCTCATGTGGAACATAAATTCTATCGTCGCTATATTTATACGTCACTTCATATTCATTCGCCGCATTGTTGATTTCTACTAAACTTACTGATTGGATGTTTATATCGTCTGGTTTCATGACACGAATGACTTCGTATTTGTTTTCTCCCATCATTTGCGTGCCTTCGTAAACTGGGTAGCAATCAACAACAGTAGGTTTAATCATGTCATATTGATGAACGAAATCTCTAAAGACAATGCCATCTTGAATAATATAGCGCCATTGGTCATTAACAACATCCTTTGTAAAATTAACAAATACCGATTCATCTGCATGATGATATAACATGTAGATTTGCTTGAATACTGGATTCGTAATCAATGTATTGATATCAATGCCTTGCTCTTTTATTTTTCGTTCAACTTTTTCAATTACTGCATAAAATTTCTCTTTATCTGCAGATTTAATAAATGTCTTCGTACGAAGGAATCTCGAAATAAAGTCTACTTCAACCATTCTAGCTAAAGCCATATGCTTAAGTTCCGAAGACATATCCATATGACAAGTTCTATCTAGAACCTCTAAATTTGAGTTTGCTTTATCTAACATTGATGTTTGCTGTACCAATGATTTATTTTCATCGTAACGATTCACGTGATACATAGGTATTGTGGACATTGTGATATCGTCCACTTTTCCAAATAGCTGAAAGAAAAACAACTTATCCTCGCCATATTTCATATGTTCAAATTCAATATGATGATCCATGACCAGACTTCGTTTAAATACCTTTCCTGGTGGTCCGACTGCTCTAAAAATCTTACTAATATCTTGTGGTTTTAAATGTGATGCTTCCTTATAAGAAGTAAACCTAGCATGATACTTCACGTTTTTTGACTTATGTTTAAAACTTTGTCCAAAACCAAGGTCGGCATCATCTTTATTCACTTTCTCAATCACTTGAGGGAATCCTTCCTTATCTAACCAATCATCCGCATCAAGTAACGTAATATATTTACCTTGTGCCTCTCTCATTCCAATGTTTCTTGGTTCAGAAGGACTACCTGTATTTTCAGGTAATTGAATTAATTTTATAAAGTCATAGTCCTTTTCATAATGCTTGATAATGTTAACCGACTCATCAGTTGAACAATCATCTACAAATATCGCTTCAATATTATTCTTGTCCATCTTTAAGTCAATTAAAGACTCTATGCACTTTTCTAAAAACTGCTCCTTATTGTAAACAGATACAATAATTGAAACTAGTTTAGCCATACTTCTCCCACCTTTTAATCCACTAAATTTTGTTTATAACTTTGATAATACGTTTCATACTTCATTTTCCCTATACCGCCAACAATATACTTACCAAATTTACTTAAATTCATTACATAAGCGATACATATTGAGAATGTCACTGTTAATGTAAACGTAAATAGGATGTTTAACAGCGGATGATCGTGCAGCGCTCCTAATCTATGCACAAAGAAGTAATGAATTAAATAAATTGAAAATGAATAATTACTAATGAAAATAATAAATCTTGGAACGTATTTGAAATAAGATGCGATTAAAAAGAATAATAAAATAACCATTGTTACATAAATAGGTGTATCAAAACGTTTAGAGTCGACTAAAGTCAAAATTCCAAATAAATAATTGCAAACCACAAAAATGGTAACAATTACCGTTCCGCTCACAATATGGATTGTGTATTTTTGAATATGGTTCATTAGTTTCTCATAATGATAACCCATATAGAAACCTAATAGGAAGTAACTCAACCATCCAATAAATATCATCCAGCCTTCTCTTTGCCACAACCAATTAAAATAAATTGATTCTGGTGCGGGTATGAAGTTTCTCATAGCCCAGAATAAAGTGGTAATTATTAATGAGTAG
>ENA-OWLX01000234-OWLX01000234.1-metagenome-genome-assembly--contig:-NODE-234-length-19012-cov-12.501873_pt1 | contig 19012 bp, 11 predicted proteins | sample MGYA00245351_ERZ651106 | MGnify/ENA primary metagenome ERZ651106 (study PRJEB26857, sample SAMEA4031768) | metagenome | biome: human; feature: oral; material: saliva | place: Philippines | collected 2014... | reverse complement strand
TAAGTGAGGCACTCGCTGAAGCACTGGCTGAACGGCTTGAGCTTGCAGAAGCTGAGGCTGAGCGACTTGCACTAAGTGAGGCACTCTGGCTAGCACTCAAGCTTGCTGAGTGAGATTGGCCTGCGCTAAGCGAAGCACTCGCTGAGGCACTTTGGCTTGAACTTACGCTCGCTGAGACACTTTGGCTTGAACTTACGCTCGCTGAGGCACTTTGGCTTGCTGCTGCTGACTGGCTCACTGATTTTGACTTAATGCTACCATTACCATCAATAGTCATTGAGAAGCCTCTTATAGGGAATCTCCTTTGATTTGTTCCCTCATTTTGCAGTGCTGCAAAATATGTAAGTGATTGAGGATTCTCTGGAACAGTACCACGAACATTCATCTTAACATCAGGGCCACTAGAAGTAAATTTATATGTTATCCAGTCACCATTTGGTTTAATCCGTCTGTAGTTATCTATCAGAGTTAGTTTAGCTGGGTGTACAAATTGGTTTGTAGAGTTTCTGTGATGGATAGTTACAGTGAAGTTGAACTTTTGTCCAGGTTGGAGAACAACATTCCCAGGTCCATCTATGACCTGAAGTCTCGGAGCCCAATCAAATCCTTCATCACCTGGTTGTGGCAACCTACGGAAACCTGAATAACCAGCACTACGGAAACCTGATTGACCAACTTCTTTTGGTGAAGTGTTTACAGTCTTATCTGCTTTTTGATCTTCTTCAGCTTGCTTGGTTGCGCCCTTGCCTTGAGCTTGGTTCTTGTCAGCTACCACACCAGCTGCGATGTTGTTGCTAGTCGTTGCTGCTTGGCTTGTGCTAAGAGCTGCGCTTGCCAAACTTTGGTTAGCACTAGCTGATACAAGACTTGCCGCAGGGTTGACCTTAAGGTTGAGCGATGCAGATGTTGAGGTAGACACAGAAGCCTGAGCTGATGGTTCGCTAACAGCTGATGTACTCTCAACTACAGAGGCAGGTGCTGGAGCGCTTGCTGACTCTGATGGTGTAGAGCTTACTGATGCAGATGCTTTTGCACTTGCTGAGACTGATGTAGGAGCTGATGTTGATTGACTCGCTGACTCAGATGCTGGAGCAGTTGACTGACCTGCTGATGTTGAAGCACTTGCAGATGCTGACTGACTGACTTAAGCTGACTGACTTGCTGAGGCAGATTGACTGACTGAAGCTGACTGACTCGCACTCGCTTGAGCCTCAACAGATTGACTGACTGATACAGAGGCTGCTGTTGCAGATGCTTGTTCTGCTTGAGCTTTCTTTACTTCTGCTTGCGCTTGAGCGATGATTGAGTTAGTACTTGTTTCAGTTGTTTCAGCTGCTTTTGGTTCAGCTGCGATGACTGTTTTATCCTTTTCTGTATACTCAGATGTTTCATCCGCATAAACAGTTTGCTCTTGAGTCATCACAATTCCTGCAGCCCCCGCGGCCAGGATTCCCCCTATACCCGCTAGCGTGTTAAAACTAAGGTGTGCGTGATCAAGTTCTTCAGTGTCTGACAGGGTACTAGAGACAACTTCGCCCATCCCACCGATACGGAAGAGATCCAATTGAGAGTTCGAGGCTTTTACCCAGTTTTTACCCGACTTGTAAAGCTTATAACGCTTTTTCTCATCTACGATCTCGAAATCTTTGTTAAATTTTTTACTTCGAAACATTCGATTCCTTTCTTTTATCCAATTGCGACCCTTTGTTAACCTCATGATCATTAACAAAGCGTAGTTGCGCTGCCCTCTCAAAACCAAAGCCAATAAAAGCCGCAGTCAGTCTCAGTTTTTATCCCTTTGACTCAGAAAAAGCAGATTCCATCTGGGATATACCAGTTGCTTTTATCTAGTATATACCATTTATCATTTTACCAAAACGACTCCTCCTTTTCAAGCATTTATACTCGAAATGACCAATGAAAACGCCTAATTTTTATCTAAAATTCGCTTTTAAGGTTCAAATTATTGAAAGCGTTTTATTATTTTTCGAGATTCCTCCCCCCTTTTTCACACTAATTCAATTAGATAAAAACAAAAAACCTTGACAAGCAAATCGTCAAGGTTCATCTGTTCTAGAGACCTCCTCCATCCAGAAAAAATCCTAGAAAAAGTGTCCCAACTGCATGAGTAGCGTGACCAAAAGGGTGACGAGAAAGAGAACTCCGCCCAACACAGCAATCATGCTAAAATCTTGCTTCTCCCTTTTTAGGGGTTTCTTTCGATTATCTAGCTGTTCTCGTATATGTTCTTGTAAAATTCCATTGTCCTTGTTAGACATGTGCTCCTCCTTTTCTGTTGATAGAAAGGAACTTGCTTTCATCGAAAGCAAGCCCTTGTCTTATTAGCTTATAAAATTGCCTTGTAGGCTTCCAGATCAGCCTGATTCGCCGCCTGTTTTTGCTTAGCAAGAGCAGCCTCCATCTCAGACGGAAGAGAGAGGACTCCCTGAATCTTGCCTACCATGGCTGATACATTTTCCACCGGATAAATGTGGCTTTCTGCAACGAAACGACGATTGTGACAAGTCGTCTCAAAACTGAGAATCAGCATATTATTCTCAAAAGCTGTTCGACTACCATTGAGAATTTCATCACTGATATTGATATCCAGATACAAGTCACAGCGAGCAAAAAGTTCATTCACCTTAGCTGGACGAATATTAGGGTAGAGGGAAATATTCGGATAGCGATTTAGTTCCATCAAATGAGTTGACATCTCAGTAATCGCTCCAATATGGAAATGAACATTTGGTAATTGAGTCAAAAGTGACTCAATTTGCTCGATTTGGTCACTATTCGTCAGGATCAAGGCTTCTGGATTCATATTATTGAGGCGATGGTATTGATAGAGATAACCGACATTGCGGAAGTAAGTTTTCTCTTTTGGTGTCGCAAGCTTGAGGATTTTATCATAAACTTGCTTATCCTGTACTGCAATACGGATGTTGCGATGAGGCAACTGCATCGCTGCTTTCATGTTACCCGGCAACTCCTCTCCAATCGGCTCCTGCCAGAAAAGAATATCCTCTGCTCGTCCTTCTTTTGGAGTCAGACCAACGGCTACTAAAAATGGTGTTGCTAGAGAATTGTAGATAATGCGATCTGTATCATATCCACGATATCGCAAGTAAAAGATTACAAACTCCTGCTTAGAATTGAAAATATGACGTTTTCCATCAAGAGTTAAGACAATATCCTCTGTTAGATGATTTTCCATAATCACCGTTACGTTATCTTGATTAAAGTAGCGTGTATGAGTTGGACGTTGGGCATCATCATAGGTAATCTGTGCAAAGAGACGTCCCTTGCGATTGTAAATGTCCGCAGCACGTACACGGCCTTGATCATCCAACCACTCGACTGCACGCACGCGACGTTCGTGTGTTGGTTGGCGGTAAAAGATATTGGCACGTTTCTTACCCATATCTAAGATTTCACCATTAACATTACTCGAGCGGATTTCCCACAAATGAGGCTTTGGAACAAGGTTAAAATAAAGAGGTAGATCGTCCTCTGAAGCCACATCTCCAGTAAAGTAACTGTAAGGCGACTCAACATCAGGTGCGAGGTAGCCATCGTCTCGGATCACGACAACAGGGCAGTCTAGCCCAGCTGCCTTAAGTGAACGTAACAAATCAAAACTCGCTTGATCATAGCGTTCAAATAAACAAATCATAGTGTTTATGCCTTTCTTTTCGAATCCCTACTGCTGCTGTGCAGATTGAACAAGATCATACCAACGCTGGGCGATATGTTCATCAAGATATGGTTCTGCCACCTCGTAGGACACACGGGATAAATCTTCTTGGGAATGTTGAGTAAAGAGCTGGACAATCTTTTCTGCATATTCCGTTGTCATTGCATCCAGATCATCTGGACGCGCCTCAGGAATCAAGTAGCCATTTTCCCCATCACGGATAAAGGTTGGATTTCCATAACGTACATCAAAACCAATAATTGGCAGACCAGAGCCAACCGCTTCTAACAAGGTCAAACCAAATCCTTCACTTGTGGAGGCAGACAGGTAAGCAGAGTAATTTCGATAAACATCTGCCATGTGGTGATGCCCCATCAGACGGATATACTCTTCTGCATTCAACTCATGAATCAACTGCTCCAACATGGCCCTTTCACCACCCGTACCATAGATATCAAAAGTGATTTCAGGTAATTGCTCATGCGCCTTCACTACAGAGTGAATCAACCAATCAATATGCTTTTCACTTGCCAAGCGCGAAGCTGTAATCAATCCAAACGGCTTGCGCTCTCCTTCTGGATGACGCAATTGATCTAAACTCCCCACCGGAATAGTCAAGATTTCCTTTGGTTTGATGTTTGTATATTGAGCAAATTGTTCTTTGAGTAGGTTCGTTTGCGCATCGGTCGAGTTAATGATATAGTCCACTTCGTCAGCATATTCGAACTGATACTCATAATAGTTATTCCATAAAATATAGTCTTTCTCAGCAGGATTTTCACTAAAGTGGTCTGCATGAACGATTACGACTAGCTTTGCAGCGCCCTTATTAGCAAAGATAGCTTGACCAATATCTGTCTCTCGGTCTAAGATCAATAAATCTTTGTCCGTCAGAGACAAACTTCTTATAAAATGCGCGACAAACTCTTGCTTAGAATAGAAAACATGATTTGGGAAACGATAGACTTGCGTCTCCTGTCTGCCATCGACTTCATTGATGATTTCCTCATAAGCCACACTGCCATCTTCATTGAGCCAGGTACGTTGATATAATTGCGCATGACCATTCATCGGACTAAAATACTCGATAAAATTCTTCGTATAAGTATAGTACTCTTTTTGAATCAAACAACCACGCGAAACAATTTCAGCGCGCTCAATCAATTCTTTGTCCATATCACAGGCATAACAAGTCACAAAATCACCATCACCAAATACAAGTCGAATCGTCTTCATATCGGTGTCTCGGATAATTTCGAGGGGCTCTTTATCGAAACTCGCTAAGACCTGTGCTAGCGTATAGGTCGTCGGTGCAATTTTAACATCTGTAAAATACTGATAAAGCCAGATAACCTCAGAATCTTCAAAGCCAATATTCTTTGTCAAATGTTCAATGTTATCAGCAGATATAAAATCCATAAAGATGAACTTCGCTTCTAAGCCAACACTACGAAGCAATTTTGCACGGTAGATCTGTGCATATTCTACACCGCTACTCGCCCAGCCAATCCCCAAATTGATGTTATAAATTGTCATATTTGATTATCCTCTTACAAAAAGTTATCTCGTTTAATTCTCGAAAGACGTTTGATTCTCTTGCCCTTATCATCGTCGAACTTATCTTCGTCTTTCTTTTTGGGTTTTGCGCGACGTGAAGTGATGTGGCTGACAGAGATGGCACTATCTGTTCCTGTTTTTGCAAGGGGTTGTTCGAGATGGATTTTCTCACTCTCAGGCACCACCTCTTCTTTCTCCTTAGCAACTTCCTCTGGTCTATCAAGTTCTTTACGTAATTCTTGAATTTTTTTGATATCTTTTGGTTTGCCATCGATATCGTCCAGTTCTAGAAAATCATCAATTCGACTAATAATATTTTTAATTTTTTCTTTTTGTAAATTATACAATCTCTCAGCCTCTGCCCGTTTTTTTGTCAGAGTATCGATTTCTTCGAGAATAGATTCTCTCGTATCCAAGTAGTCTTTTTGTGCTTTTTCTAAAACTTCTTTAGCTTCTTTTTCAGCCCTATCATGAGCCTCAATAACAAGAGATTTGGCATAAATGACTGCTTCACCAATCTCTTTTTCTTGATTCTTCATAGAGTCGATTTTTTTACGTAGGGACTCGATTTTTTCATTCTTCTTTTGAATTTCACGATCGAACCCTTCCTCTAATGCTTCGATACAATCTTCGACTTCCTTAGCACGGTAGTTACCGAACAATGTTTTCTTAAGTCTCATTTTGCTCCCTCTATTCCTTACTTATTCTGATTTACACCACTACTCCTCATTGTAGCATAAAATAGCGTAAATTGCCATTCTTTTCTAAGCTCCAAATAAGGAAAATATTCTGAAGCACTATCAAGCAAAATCCGAACTTAGCTTAAAGTTCATCTATTTCTAAAAAAATGTCTGATTGATAGATCAGACATTTTCGAAAGTAAAAACATGAACGCTACTTTTAAACCAGAAAGGATTCGAGTTATTACTTCCTATTTTAAAAATTTAGTTCCGTAAAAGTAAGTGGTGTATAGCCAAGTAATTCCACACCATCATACTCGACTGTTTTCACGATCTCTTGAATGTTCGTTTTCAGCTCTTCAGTTGCTACGCCATTTGAATCATCCAAGACCACATCATCTTCCACGACGAAGAGCGGTTTTTGGTAACGATCGTAAAGATTGTTCATCACGAGACGAAGTCCTACAGAATCAATGCGATTTTGACTATTACTTACATATTTGTTGATAAAAACTTCTTGGGAATTGCTTGATGCATAATAACTGAAGCTGACAAAGTCAATTTTCCCATCTCTTAGGATAAAGAGGTCGTCATTTTCAATATCCAAGGCGATTTGATCACGTTCCAAACGACGCAAAAAGTGATTTGGGTAGTATCCACGAACTTGCACGTCTGTAAACAAATAATTTTCCCTATCTTTGACTTCTGCTTCCATTACATCAATAGCACTTTCAGTTTGCTGACTGTAATTTTTACTAACAACCATCATCCCACCAAACTGAAACTCTGGGTTGATTGTTTTTCCGAGCTTGATTGCACGTGCAGAAGCAACCAATTGATAATGAGCTGCTTGCCAAATCACCTGTTCTTGATTATCATCTGCTCCAAAAGACAATCCTCCACCAAGAAACGGCAAATGGTGCAAAACGTTGAATTCATTGAAGGTAATCCAATACTTCACTTTGTCCTTAAAGTGCTGAAAGACAGCTTCTGCGTAACGCTCAAAGAGTTCGATCATCTTGCGGCTTTTCCAAGCTCCATATTTTTCGTATAGATTCAGCGGAAGGTCAAAGTGACTCAAGGTCACAATCGGTTCGATATCTTTTTCTAATACGTCATCGATGATTGCTTCATAATATTTCAACCCCTCTTCACTCGGCTGCAACTCTTCACCACTTGGAAAGATGCGTGCCCAAGAGATCGAGATTCTGTAGGCATTAAAACCCATTGATTGAATCAAATTCAGTTCTTCCGTATAATCTCTCTGACCTGCTGAAGCAAATCTCCCTAAGATATCATAAGATCCTAAAGGCACATTTTTGTAGTCAACTGTTCCATTCAAAACTTCTATCCGAGATTGGTCAACTGGTAGCACATCTGTAGTACCCAAACCTTTGTTACTATTTGACATCATATTTCTAATCATAGCGACTCCTTTTGATTTTTATTATTTCTAGTTAATGATTGCAAGTTCTATTTAGGATAATTTCTCATCTTCCCTTTTTTGAGTAATAGCAGCCAAACCAGACAATTCACTTGCAACATTTCTTAAGTCACGTGCTAGAGGCTGCGAACCTGGTTTGAGTAGGTGGTAGAGTTGGCGTTCTGTCATCCTTAAATTTGTACCATTTGATTCTGAATAGTGAGACAGATGTTTCAGAGAGTCTTGCAAATCTACATTCTTTATCAATTCTTCTCTATTTTCAGACTCCTGTTGCTCCTCAACAATATGTGCTTGAGACGATCCTTCTTCAGAAATTTCAGGTGTCATCACTTCTTGCACTTTTTGATGGTGAGTTAGAGGGCTCATGTCCAGTTCAGAGAGGCTCTTATACAGGCGCTCCGAAGTATGCAGGTCATGCGCGAATACTTCTGTCTCCGCCACACTCTGTCTATAGGAACCAAATTCTGATTCTAACATACTATAGGATTGAGATAGGGATGCTTTCCTTAAACTCACCGAATCAGCTACACTCTGACTTTGACTTAAGGATTCAGATATTTGTTGGCTTTGACTTAAGGATTCAGACTCACTGAGATAGAGGACTTCGCTCAAACTTAACGACTCGGACTCAGAAAGTAGATGAGAAATCATCTCACTCAAGGAAAGAGACTCAGAAATCGATTCCCACTCACTCTGGCTCAGACTATAGAACTCGGACTCAGAGACACTCTGACTCGCTTGTTCTGATTCGGAATAACTCCACCACTCTGATTCTGAAATGCTTTGGGATTCTGAATCAGATTCCCATTCGCTCTGGCTCAGGCTATAGAACTCGGACTCGGAAACACTCTGACTCGCTTGTTCTGATTCATTCAAGGAAAGAGGCTCTGAGTATGCAATACTTTCACTCAAAGAGAATGCGTCCGTATCCTGACAAAGGGACTCCCCTGTCAAATGCTCAGAAATAGAGAGACTATCAACCAAGGAAAGGGACTCAAATTCAGATTCTGAAGAAGAGACCACTAATGAGTAGTTCTCAGACATGGACTCTCGAAGCGAGAGTCCTTTTGCTGATATACTCTGGCTAAACGACTCACTGTACGAATCTGCGACAGAAAGGCTGAGGGAAGCTAAAGCGCTAGTTGACAAACTCTGACTAACATTCTTTATCAAGTCAGCCACTCCTAAACTGTTCCTTTCCTGAAAGTCTTCTAAGGCTTCCATGACAGAAACTGACTCTGTTGGCAACTCGAGATCTTCACTAGCACTCAGAATAATTTCCTTTTGCTCTTTGAGTTTTCGACTAACGGGCTTTGATTTAGTTTCATCTAGGCTACGGTAATCACTATCTTCCCTACCCGTTTGCTTAAACTTTGATATCAAACGTTTAAATCCCTTTAGCTCTTTGTTATTATTTTTACTCATAATATGATTTTCTCCAAAAATACAGTTATATCATCATTATAAAGTCTACAACAGAATCTGTCAAAGTATTAGCCAAAGAAAACTTCTAACTTCCCAGAAGGCTTAATATTAATGTAACTCAATGCCATATTTTTTATAATATTTAGATTTATATCTGCATTCATTCTTTTATATGATTTAAAAGCTTCTTTATGAAACTCAAAGACAGGATTTTTTTGGGCATATCCTTGACTAGACACCAAACCTTGAAATTGCTGTAAATAGTCAACCTGCTCAACCCAACAGTCATCTATCGCTCTCAAAACGACAGTTCGTTGAAATTGATTGAACAACTCTGAATCCTTGATTTTATCTTTTTTCTGCTGGTACTCTGAAACAAAGAGGTCGGATAAAAACTTTTTAACTTGCCGTAAATCCGTAACATCTAGATCATCTGGAATATCCTCGCAGTAATAACTAATGTTATCCAAAACAAAGCGAAACAGATCCGCCCGCTCTTTAAACGGTGTTTTACTTGTATAAATGTCCACTGCATCCGATAGGGTAGACAAGAAATAGGTCAAATCAAAGTCTAGATGGGAGATGAGCTTATTACGCTTATTGTAGATAATCTGGCGCTGAATACGGATACTTTCATCATATCGTTCCGTTGAACGTCTGGAAGCCGCTGACGCGTTATCACTATTCTTCTGAGCTTCTTCAACCGCATATCTAATACGACGAGAGGTCAAATGAATCTTTTGTTTTTCCTCTGGTTTTGCAATTTCTTTATGATAGTACTCACTAATCCATTTGCTACCAGACTTGGAAATAAGATCATCCTCAAGAGAAATAAAGAATTTGCTCAATCCTGGAGCGCCTTGTCGTCCAGCACGACCGCGAAGCTGCAAATCCACTCGCTCACTGGACATTCTCTCTGTTCCAACAACAGCGAGTCCACCCAACTCAGCAACCCCATCTTCCAAGATAATGTCTGTTCCACGACCCGCCATTGATGTTGCTACCGTCACTGCAGAACGTCTACCAGCCAGTGCGATCATCTCAGCCTCTTTCGCTGCATTATGGGCGTTCAACACATTATGGGCGATTCCCTCTTGGAGTAAGAGCATAGAATAAATCTCAGACATTCCAACCGATCCTGTCGCAATTAAAACTGGCTGGCCTTTTTTATGTAATTTTTTGATATACTCCAATGAAGCATATAATTTTTGAGGAATCGTGAGATAGATTTCATCTGGATAATCAATTCGTAAATTGGGTTTTCGTGTAGGAACAACTACGACTCCCAAGTCGTAAACGTCTCTGAACTCCTCCTCACAAACTTTACCAGTACCCGTCATTCCTGCTAATTTTGGAAACATTCTAAATAAATTTTGATAGGTAATAGAGGCCATCGAACGCGTTTCCAATGTGATTTTCACACGTTCTCTGGCTTCTAGCGCTTGGTGTAATCCTGATTGGAGTTTATTCCCTTCCAAGAGACGTCCTGTCGCCTCATCCATCAGTTTAACTTCGCCATTATCCACTGTGTACTGACGATCTTTTTCAAACAAGTGGTTAGCTCTCAAAGCTAGGTTAATTTGGCGAATGAGCTGGTAATTATCTGGATCATAGGCATTCTGAACGCGGAAATAAACCTCCGCTTCCTTTACTCCTTTTCTCGTCAACCATACAGACGTCCGAGTGGAGTCTAAATTAAAGTCTTCCCCTTCTTTTAGAGTTTTCACAAACTCATCACACGAAAGAAAGAGGTTGGATTGAACCCGAGGAGAACCTGAAATGATTAGGGGCATCTGCGCACTATCTAGCAAGGCTGCATCTACTTCATCGACCAAACAAAAATAAAATTTTGGCAAAAACTTCTTTGATTGAGATGTCGCCAAGTTTTCTTCCAGGTAATCAAACCCTAACGCACTATGTGTTGTATAGACAATATCACTCTTATAGATTTGTTGTTTTTGAGGAATTTTAAGTTTTTTTGCCGGATCTTCCGAGACTCCCACTCCAACTGTCATTCCTAAAAATCGAAAAACAGGTGCCATTTGTTTAGCATCACGCGCTGCCAAATATTCATTGGCCGTGACTAAGATCGTACTTTTTTCCGTCAAGGCATTTAGGTATAAAGGAAGGATAGCTGTCAAGGTTTTTCCTTCCCCTGTTCTCATTTCTGCAATCTGATTGTCTTGCATAACCAAGGCCCCTAAAACCTGAACATCATAAGGATATAATCCTAATACACGTTTGGCTGCCTCACGAATGGTTGCATATGCTTCTGGCAAAATGGACTGCAAGCTTTCTCCTCCAGAAAGGCGTTCTTTAAACCATTTTGTCTGAGCTTGCAGTTTCTCATTTGACATAGCTGCATAACTATCAGATAGTTTATTAACCTTCTCCAAAATCTTTTTGTAACGCATTAGTTTATAGGAGTTGGTCAAATTGAATCGTTTAGTTTTCATTCTCTCTCATCCACTCTTCAATCTTCTCCAAGTCAATTGCTTGAAGTAAAAATGACTTATCTAATAAATATTCAATGTTTGCTAGTTCACGTGGTCTAGTCTTCAAGTTCGCATATTCCTTAACTTTTGTCGGATTAAATTGCTGTAGCAATAATTCTTTAAAAATAGGCGGATTTACTCGATTACGGTAACGTTCCAGCAAGCGTTGATAGTCTAGTTCACTTAGAAACTCATCCGTCACAAGAGCATATGAATTTCCAAATTGTTTGGAGTAATGTAGGGCTGCAATATTAGAAATTGCTCCGTAACCAACAAAAGCCACTTTTTCAAAAAGATGCTCTTGCGCTAATTCTTCAATCGTTTCAAGCAAGGTTTCGTAAAAATGTTCCTCCATGTATAGGAGCGCTTCTCTATAAGACGAATTAACAATCAATACATTTGAGAAATGTTCACGAACATGTTCTGGGATAAAACCTGTTCGATTGAGTTCGGGTTCAGTAAAGCAAACATACATCGTCTCTTTCTCAGAATCCTGATGAAGCAAATCAGATATCCAGTAGCGATCCACTGTATAATCCGCTAACTGCTCCTCAGCAACATAAATCCCTTCAAACAGGAAGCGATGACAGCCAGAGCTGACTAACTGCACCTTATAATATTGTGTACTATCTGGAACGCATACGCTCACTTTCTCTCCCTGTTTAATGATTTGGTTCGAAATTTCTTCGTCTCGGGCATCCATAAATTCAACTTTTAAGTATGTTGAATTTTCTGGGATGGTTTCTATATGACTGCCAAAGATATAGTTTTGCCCACGTTTCAATTCAGGAAGCTGACTCGTATTGCGTAAAGCCTGATAGTTTGCCCGTGAGTGCCATTCATGAATAACTGTCCCCGAAGGCATGAACTGGTTTTCATACAAAACATGACCACCGTCTAACAGTCTGACAGATGAACCGTATAGATACTGAGATACGCTTTGGATATCCCAATAAGCAAAATAGACTTCTTCCTTGTATCTCACGATTTAAACTCCCTTTCAAAACTATTCATTAATAGCGTTTTATATTGATTAAAGAACCATTCAACAATACCTTGTGTATCATCGTTGTGTCGTCCAGTCAACCCTTTACTGATAACGCTGACGCGGTAATCTCGCTGTCCTAACTCATCCAGCATATCAGGATAGGCAGACATATCATAGTCATCTTGATACATAAAGGAGATAATGAATTTTGTTTTTGAGAAATCAGCTGACTCAAAAGCCGTCCAAAAACGTTCGTTAAGCTGAGCTGTAGCTTCACTTGATAACTCCCCTATTGTACGATACACCAAATCCAGTGACGTTGGAAATCCTCCCGGACGAATAGTTGACTCATTTTCTGCCATATCTCCCAAGTTAACAAGAGGTTTTCCGACAATGACGGCATGAGGTTCCAACTTAGAACTATAGTAAAGGGCGCCAAAAGTTCCCATTGATAAACCTGACAAGGTCAGTTGTTCCTTCGTAAAACCAAGTTCATCTAAGCAGTTATGAACCACTTGGAGAAGTTTTTGTTCTAGCTCCTCCGATCCAAGATAGAAAGCGCCCCCCTCTGAACGCGGATCCCCTACCAGTAAGAATGGCGATCCCAAATTATTCATCATCCAGTATCCCTCAAATCCCTCTGCGGGACGGTACCCTGAAAAATAGATGTTCAACGGTGGTTTCAAATCTCCTGGATGGAAAAAATAAATCAACTCTTCTCGATTTTTGTCGCTAATTCTTTTTCCTCCAACTAACAAGTCCCCATAACCTAGATGGGAGTCTCGATAGTGGCAGGGACCAAGTTTTACAATCCCTTGTCCCTTTGCTTGAATGCTGATACTCAAATAATAAGAATCATTTACATCTAACGTCAAAGACCGATCAAAACTTGTTTCATCATAAATCCATTCTTGCATAGGAGAATTTCCAGCAGGAAAACCTTTAACAACGTAGCGGATCGAACAACCTTCTGAAACTCTGAACTCAGGCCACAAATCTAAGGGCATCTCCCCACTCAGAAAAATATTATGCTGATAGGTCGCAATGGTCTGATAATCCTCGCCATATCGGCCACACAAACGAAGGTAGTTTGTCCCTTCATAACTGATTTGACCCTCAAAAGATGGTGCAGCGACTAGATGATTAACACTTAGTTTCGTTCCATTTTGTTTAGAGAAAAAACCACGTGAAAATATATGTAGCATCTGCTCTGGATTTTCAAAATTTGTTTTCACGGCCTTTTTACGCAAAAGAAATCGTTCCAATGTTTTCGTAGTGATTCGACAACGCTCATGATAGAACAGACGGTAAACCTGAATTTTCTGATCCAAGATAGTGACATACTCTAAATATTCAGCGGTATCTACCAACACGACATCAAACGGTTTATCTACTTTTTTCTTTTTCTTTTTTTTCTCGTCTTCCGCCTCAGCCTCTCTATTTAGGATCCCGATATCTTCTGGCAATAAAGAAACGATGTCTTCTGGTTTGACAAATGTCCATTTTATATTACTAGGAATTTCATATTGCTCCTGCCAATTTTCATCAGCAATTTGCAAAACACTAATTTTTTTCATTTCCTTTTAATTCCTTTATGGTATTTTTCCACATATCGACAATCTCACCCCTTGTGTACTGTTCAATCTTCTTGACTGAGTGAACTAGAGATTGATTCCAATGTTCTAAGTTTGTGAGGTAGTATAAGAGTGCCTCTTCAAAATCTGAAATATCCTCTAGAATCCAACCATTTTCTCCATGCTTCACATAAGAAGAACTATACAAGTTAACCTGAGGGATCCCTCCACTAATGCCAGCGATTTGAGTCAACACATCAGCTGGAGTCCCCAAATCTAGTATAATACGAACGTACTTCAGAACTTTAATCAAATCTGTGTCGCTATGAATAGTCTCAATATCAATCCGTTCACGAACAATCTCCTCTTCATCATCAAGAACTCGGTTCTCACCTCTCGCTCTTTTCTCTTTATCAACAAAAATCAAATCTTGTTCATATTCTGGCTTAAGTGATAGATAGCTTTCTAGCACCTGTTTTATATAGGCCTCTCGACCAAAATCCTGACTTTGTGTTCCGACCAGCAAGTCAATCCATTCATTTTTCAACATCATTTCAAATAAAGTCGTAAACACATATTGAATTTGATCTGCTGGTAGATTGTCGAAATTGACGTAAACAATTAACTCTTTTTTTCTTTGACTATGCCCTAGGTTTAGATGAGTATCATAAGGCGGAATCTCATAAAAGCCCGGCAACTGTTCTAGATCCACATTAGCTGCTATCGTTTCAATTTTATTTAAACTATCCACAACGAAGAACGGCGTGTCTGTCAAATCCGTTAACAGCTGCTCTTGGTTTGTGATTGGATAGCGATCTCCAAAAAAAGACAAAATAACATGATGATTTTCCTTAATCTTTTGGAAAAAATGATTGTGCTGCACATCTGACGAAATCACAATCGTATCATCCTTCGTTAGCGCAGAAGTTAGATACTGATCTAATTTTTCATTGATCAATTCTTCAATATCTTGGTAAACTTCTTTTGCAAATGTTGCCTGTGCCTCAGGGTTGATAAGTACTTGATGATTTTCTGTACCCAAAAATTCCCTAAACTGCCATGTGCCTTGTAAATTTAAATAATCTTGGTAGTAAGGCTGATCATTTTCAAAATAGATGATACTTGAAACAAATCCACGATCATCAAAAATTAACTGATGATTTGTCTGCCCACCCTCAAAATAAGTAATATCAAAGAAATTACCTGTTTGTGAAAAGTTAATTTTAGCATAGTGCTCTTGATTTAAATATACCTCAATCATAAAAGGAGTATAGAAGAATTCTACTCCTTGAGGCCATTTTATATCTTCCAGACGAATTTTGCGTACAGATACATCCGTCAGGCCTTGTATGGTATCAAATAGATTCCATACAGTTTCTGGCAATATTCTTTGCTGATAAAGAAAGGTTCGAATATGTGGTGAATAGTTCAAAATCAGAGTGGTATTTGCCTCTCCTGATTGCTGAAACATTCGCAGCAAATTCACCGCATCATCAAACATCATATTTTTAGACACGTAATAGAAAGGCAGAGTGGTAGAATACCATTTCCGATCTTGTCTATACCAAGATGGTACAAAGTAAAACATATCCCTCTATTCTCCTTTAAATTCTAATTCTTTGTGGTAGTAAGTCCCAATCCTCAAGATACGTATTTCTTCATGCAAAGGCAAGAGCATACTGACTAAAATGATCAATGTACCCGGTATAGTCAAAAGCAAATTTGGAAGAGGAAGGAAGAAATTAATGAAATAGGGTAAACCAATAAAAACGATCAGGTAGAGTGCTCCTACGTTAGACTGCAAGGAAATGTAATGTTTCAAAACTTTTAAAGTTGCTTTCCCAGGCTGGATATAATCTAGGTATTCCCCTTGACGTTGTAAACGTTTCGCTGTTTCTTCTGGTTCTAAGTTGATATAGGCAAATAAAATTGCAAGAAGATAGATGGCCAGCAGATAAAAGGCCAAACTTAGGGGTTTTGTAAAGTCAAATAAACTACCAAAACTTTTTGTAAAACCATGTCCAAACCAGTCTAATACCAACTGAAGCAACATAATAACACTCGAGGCATACATAATAGGCATTCCCCCAGAGGGAAGAAATTTGATAGGGAGGTAAGACTTGCCATAGTAACGACTACTTAACATGACTCGATTTAGAGGCAAACGAATTTCAGCTCTCTCGCAGACCACGGCAATATAGCCCAAGATCAAAAATGAGATCGCCGCACCTACTAGAAAGGCCAGTCCTTCTTTAGACAAAACAGATTGTCCTATCAATACCACTAATTGGTTAGCAAATTGTAGCAGAATCCCTGAAATAATAATAATTGTCTGCCCGCCTACTCCCTTGCTAACATTCAAACCAGCCAACCAGATAATAACAAAGCTTCCTGCTACAACAGTTGCTAGTACAGCCATATTATAAATCCAATCATCTACAAGAAGCAAAAAGCGTCCATTTTCCGAACGAGCTGTGTACATAACAGCTATCCCCTGCAACACGGAAAAAATCAAAGTGAGAATCTTTTGGACAAAATCCGCTTTTTTCAATGACCAGGACTGGATATTCCAACTTTTATTCAAGTTGATAACCTGCCAGACAATCATGGTCGTAATCCAAGGGCCCAATCCCAGTGAAAACATGGAAATTTGAGAGACATCTACTCCTGCTAAGGAATACAAATAGGCCAAGGGGTTTTGCTCACTTATTTGTGAAAAACCTGTATTGCCATTGTATCCTGGGAGTAAAATATGGCGACCAAGTAAATAGATCGCGATGATCAAAATTGTAAAAATTGCTCTTCGGAAAAAAATACTTGTTCGTTTCTGTTTCTTAAGACCGAAATGTTTCATCTGTCATCCTTTATTCTTTATATTTAGCAAACCTTGCAATTGTTCTCTAGTAATGTTCATGCACTATCGTAACAGCAAGGTAACCCAAGAAAACAGGCTCATCCCACTGATAAACAAGATAGGATTAACTGGCTTACCATGATATTTCACCTACGAAATATAGGAGCACCTCATGAGTGTAAATCTACTTGGAGCTTCTCTTCTATCCTTGAATATTTTCATGTGAGAACACCTGTTCTTCCATTTCTTCTATTTGATTGAACACTATCAAATGCATAAACGGATTTACTTAATCCTTAAAATTTTTATAAGTATATCAATTTTATCACCATGATTGACATCTAAAAAATCAGTTCCATAACAAAATCCCTAAAGGGTGAGGAATTTTACGCTTTCTCATCTGATCATGATCCTTCGAAAGTTGAATGGATTTTATCCGATTTTTCTCATTAAAAAATCATTTATAAAAATTACCAGTGCCTACTATTGTAGCATATTTATCAATTATTTTCAAACACGACCTCTCTTTTTATAAGCGTGAAGGGTACCTTATGAATTTTGGGCAAAATCCATTTGGAATGGGATTGACTATTCTAAACATTTGTTTACTATTACAACTCAGACGAAAAAGACCAGAGCGTCACTCTGGCCTTTTCCTATTCAGTTTAGCTTGTAACTAAACTTAATCTTCTTTTTTGCGAGTAGTAGCTGCAAGACCTGTACCTAAGCCCAAGAGAGCCAAGCCCGCTGCTAAAGCTGACATCTGAGACTCACTTCCTGTATTTGGAAGATGATCTTTTTCAGTTTGTGTCGCTTTTTCTTCTTGAGAGCGCCCTCCCGCTTGAGCCGGTTGGTGCGTATCTGGCTTGACAGGAACTTGCGGATTTGGTTCTCCTTGCGCTACAGCAGTTCCAACTTCCACGATACGATCTTGAACGACTATCTTATCAAAGGTTTCTTTCAATGTACGCTTACCGTTTTCGACTTCTACTAGGTGGACACGAACGCCTTTTTGACCTTCTTGAAGAACACGACTTTCACCCACATAAAGTTTGTCATTCTTACGTTCTTGAACTTGGAAATCAACCTCCTCTTCTTCTACTAGTAGTTCTGGTTTGTGATGAACCAAATCTCTGACACCATCAAGTGGTTGAGCTGTACCTCGCTTAGTTCCTACTTCCACGATACGATCTTGCGCAACTATCTTATCAAAGGTTTCTTTCAATGTACGCTTACCGTTTTCGACTTCTACTAGGTGGACACGAACACCTTTTTGACCTTCTTGAAGAACACGACTTTCACCCACATAAAGTTTGTCAGTCTTACGTTCTTGAACTTTAAAATCAATTGCCTCTTCTTCCACCAGAAGCTCTGGTTTTTCATGAACTAAATCTCTGACGCCATCAAGTGGTTGGGCTGTACCTCGCTTAGTTCCAACGAGAAGAACCCGGTTAACAGGAGTCTGAAGCACTTCACGGAGTTTCTCTTCACGAGTTCCGTCTGGGCTTACAGATGTAAGAATGCGTTCCTTACCAACTTGTCCTTCTTGTTCTACACGGCTTTCTCCTACATATAGACTTGAGTCTTCTTTTTCAACAGTCTGGAAGGCAAGTTCTTTTTCGACAACCTCAAGACTTGGATTTTCTTCTTGAATAGCAGGGGCTGTTTTCTCAAAAACTGGTTTTTCCTTGACTAATTGGATACGGTATTCCTTGACTTGTTTTCCACTTTCTGAAACGAGGCGAACAAGTACTGGAAGGTTATCGTCTCTGCTATCAACAACTGTTGAAGTTACTTGATTGCTTTCCTCGACTGAGACTTTTGGACGTTGACCTTTATAGGTGATTTGATAGTCTTGACGGTTTTCAGCGAAGTCAGGAAGTTCTTTTCCATCTACAAGAATCTTCGATTGAGTGCTTTCTTGAGGCAATTCGCTTGGCGCAAGGAAGGTCATCTCAATCATCGCAACACCGCTCTTATCTGCTTTGCGCTCCATACGCCATCTCATGGCTTTGGCTTTCACAGCTTTAAAGGTAACGTTAATTTCATCACCGGCTTCAATGTCTTTGTCCGCACGATAAGGAACAGCTTCCCAATTTTCTGGATTATTGAATGGATGGTTTACGTCGTAGGCTTGGTAGTTTGAATAGTAGGTTGGCACTTCAAAATCTGGGCCAATATAGCGTTCCAAAACGAGTTTAGATGGGGCATCCGTACCACTATCTGCAAAGAAATGAAGTTTGGCTTGAGCAACAGTCCGTTCTACAATCTTACCATTTTCACGGAAGATCACACCCG
>ENA-OWLX01000233-OWLX01000233.1-metagenome-genome-assembly--contig:-NODE-233-length-19044-cov-34.174996_pt1 | contig 19044 bp, 16 predicted proteins | sample MGYA00245351_ERZ651106 | MGnify/ENA primary metagenome ERZ651106 (study PRJEB26857, sample SAMEA4031768) | metagenome | biome: human; feature: oral; material: saliva | place: Philippines | collected 2014... | reverse complement strand
CAGATTTTGAACGCGGATTTTCAGAAATTGCTAATAGATATCCAGAAAAAAGTTCCGTAGCGATTGACTTTGACGTTGAATTAGCGCAGAAAATGTATGCGAGCGCGGATCTTTTCTTGATGCCTTCCGCTTTTGAACCCTGTGGCTTATCCCAAATGATCGCCATGCGTTATGGCACTTTACCAGTAGTCCATGAAGTCGGCGGGTTAAAAGATACTGTTGATCCTTATAATCCAGTAGAAGGTACAGGCAACGGTTTTGGCTTTCAAGAGTTTTCTTCTTTTCAATTGATAGAATGTATAAAAAAGGCGCTTGAATTATATAATTTTTCACCAGAAACTTGGCAAAAAATTGTACAAACAGCGATGGTTCAAGATTTCAGTTGGACGAATAGTTGTCGTAAGTATCTCGATATGTACCAACAACTAATGCCAGCAGAATGATTTATTTATTTAAAGCAAGCTGAAATATGGCTAGACCACGTTTTAGCTTGCTTTTAAACGAAGAAATGTCACATAGCGGTTTAAGATACGAGGAGGCAAGATTTTTTTGACAAAAGAAGAGATAAAAAAAGAATTACGCCGTCGGTTAAGAGATGATTACGCCCTAGAATTAGAAGATGCCGGACCTGTCGAGTTATTTTATAGCTTGGGTGGCTTGATCAAAGCCTTTTCTAATGAGAAGTGGCAAAAAACATGGAAAAACTATCTCGTCGAAGAGCAAAAACAAGTTTATTATTTTTCGATTGAGTTTTTGCCTGGAAAATTACTAAAAAGTAATTTATTAAATTTAGGGATTTTAGAAGAAGTAAGAACCACGCTAGCTGATATCAACATTGATTTGGACGAATTGGCTGATGTTGAAAGAGATATGGCTTTAGGTAATGGAGGTTTAGGAAGACTGGCTTCTTGTTTTATGGATTCGATCGCCTCTTGTGGTTTGCCTGGAAATGGGAATGGCATCCGTTATGACTATGGGTTGTTTAAACAACAATTTGTCGATGGTTACCAAGTCGAGCTTCCTGATGAATGGTTAAAAAGAGGAAATGTTTGGGAAATTCGGCGTGAAAGTAAAGCTTGTGATGTTCATTTATTCGGTAATGTTTATATGAAACGACTTTCCAATGGTAAACTACAAGCTGTCGAAGAAAACCAGACCACGGTACGAGCGGTACCTTATGATACAGGAATGATCGGCTATCAAAACGGCATTGTAAATACCATGCGTTTGTGGAGTGTAGAGATCCCAGTTTCAGAAGAAGCTAAATATCAAAGCCTTGATGAAAGGCGGACAATTGAAGATTTGACCGCAGTTTTATATCCGGATGATTCGCAAGAAAGCGGACGCTTAGTACGCTTAGCACAAGAGTACTTTTTTGTATCAGCGGGTCTTCAAAGTATTATTCGTTATTATAAAAAGCTCAATCTTCCTTGGCATTCATTAAGCGAAAAAATTGCTATTCATATTAATGACACGCATCCGGCGATGTGCGTGCCTGAGTTGATGCGTATTTTGATGGATGAAAATGGGCTTAACTGGGAATTTGCTTGGGATATTACGGTCAAAGTGCTAAGCTATACCAACCATACAATTATGGCAGAAGCTTTAGAAAAATGGCCGATTTATCTGATGAAACGGGTCGTACCAAGAATTTATCAAATTATTGAAGAAATCGATCGTCGTTATGTCATGTCTATGCAAGGCATTCATTCGCAAGATCTGATCCAAAGGACGCGTTTGTTACAAGATGACCAAGTCTATATGGCGCATTTGGCAATTATTGGTAGCCATAGTACTAATGGTGTGGCGAAAATGCATTCTGATTTGTTGAAGACAATCGTTTTACGAGATTTTTATATTATTTATCCTGAACGTTTTAATAATAAAACAAATGGTATTACAGAACGTCGTTGGATGCAATTGGCTAATGAGCCCTTGTCAGCTGTTATGGATGAACTAATTGGCGATTCCTGGCGCAAATGTCCACAAGATTTAAAACGATTGATGAATTATCAAAACAATGAGAAAGCTTTAGAACAACTGCGTGAAGCAAAAAGAAAGAAAAAAGAAGAACTTGCTGCATATATATTGAAAACAACGGGGATCGAGGTATCCCCTGATGCAATATTTGATGTACAAATTAAACGACTTCATGCTTATAAACGTCAGTTAATGAACTTGCTGCATATTCTAAAGTTACATTTCGAAATAAAAGACAATCCAGAGATAGATATTACACCTCGTGTGTTTATCTTTGGCGCTAAAGCAGCTCCTAGCTATACTTACGCCAAATCGATCATCAAAGCAATCAATGAAACAGCGAATATGATCAACAATGACCCTGAAATACAAGATAAAATCAAAGTGGTATTTCTATCAAATTACAATGTTTCTTTAGCTGAAAAAATTATTCCAGCAGCTGATGTCAGTGAGCAAATTTCATTAGCATCTAAAGAAGCATCGGGAACTAGTAATATGAAATTGATGCTTAATGGCGCGATAACGCTTGCTACATTGGATGGCGCAAATATAGAAATCAAAGATGCTGTGGGCGATGATAATATCTACATTTTTGGTTTAACCGAAAAAGAGGTATACGACTACTATGAAAAGCAAGATTATTCTTCACAAAAAATATATGATGAAGACGAAGAATTACAAAGAATTTTAAATGCCTTTGTTGATGGCACGATTCCAAATGTTGAAATTGAAGGGCGAGAAATTTTTGATTCTTTATTGAAGTTTAATGATGAGTACTTTTTGTTACGAGATTTTCGAGATTATGCTCAAGCACAAGAAAAAATCGATCGCGATTATAAAGATTCAACCTTATGGCAGAAAAAAAGTTTAGCAAATATTGCAAATGCTGGTAGTTTTTCGGCAGATGAAACAGTTAAAGCCTATGCAGAAGATATCTGGCAGATTGAACCAATTTTTGCTCATACAGAAAAAGAGGGGACAACTAATGGCAGTCATCCGTTTTAATCCTTGGAAAATTACGCATAAGAAACCTTTTGGTGCAATCAAAGAAAACGAAGTTGCGACCTTTACTATTGAAGTGATAGCTGAAAAAGTCATGGCTGTTTATTTGGTTATTCATAAAGATTTCCAAGAAAAAAAGTCAATTCGCATGAAAAAACAGGAGGAAACACAATTTTCCTGTGAATATTTCTTTAACCAACAGCTAGGCTTATATTACTACCATTTTGAGATACAAACCAAAGAGAACGGTAAACTTTTGACAGAATACTATGGACCTACAGAAAAAGGAGGAGAAGGGCAAAAGTTCTTCTCTTCTGAAACTGTTTGGGATTATCAAATTACTTGTTATAAAAAAGAAGAAAAAGCGCCCAAATGGTATCGTGAAGGAATTTTTTATCAGATTTTCCCCGATCGATTTGCTAATGGTAATCCCGATCGTATCATTAATTCCCCTAAAAAGAATTCTTATATTTACGCTACTGAAGAAGATGATCCCTTATATGTCAAAGATGCAGATGGTGAAATTTTACGCTGGGATTTTTTTGGAGGCAACTTTAAAGGGATTCTACAAAAAATTCCTTATTTGAAAGAATTAGGTGTTAATGGGATTTATTTGAATCCTATATTTGAAGCAAGCAGCAATCATCGTTATGATACCGCTGATTATTTTGTTATCGATCCAGTTTTAGGTACACAAAAAGATTTTGAAACGTTAGTAAATACCTTACATGAAAACGATATGCATTTAATTTTAGACGGTGTTTTCAGCCATGTAGGTCAAAATAGTCGCTATTTTAACGTTAATGGAAGTTACGGGAAAAACAAAGGTGCTTATAACAATCGTCACAGTCAATATTACTCCTGGTTTACTTTTTATGATTATCCAGATGATTACGCATCTTGGTGGGGCATCAAGGATTTACCAGAAGTAGACAAAGAAGATCCTGGATTTCAGGAATTTATTTATGGGAATACGAACAGCGTTTTATCAAAGTGGAATCAGTTAGGCGTTGATGGCTGGCGCTTGGATGTAGCAGATGAGCTTTCTGATGAATTTATTAAAGGGATTCGAAGTAATCTAGAAAATTTTTCAGAAAAAGTTTTATTAGGAGAAGTTTGGGAAGATGCTTCAAACAAAATCTCATATGACAAGAGGCGGGAGTATATTCTAGGAGATCATTTACAAGGTGTTATGAATTATCCATTACGCAATAGTGTTATTGATTTGTTAAATGAAAATAAAACGCCTGAAGATGTCGCTAAGTCGTTGATGGTCTTGTATGAAAATTATCCAGCAGATGTGTTTTTTAATAACTTAAACAATATAGGCACCCATGATACAGAACGTATTTTATCCGAATTAGGAAATCATTTGCGAAAACTTGATTTAGCTTTTGCGATGATGTTTATTTTCCCTGGCGTACCTTGCATTTATTATGGAGACGAAGCGGGTCTTACTGGTGGTAAAGATCCGGAAAATCGGAAATTTTTTCCTTGGCAGGCGATTAATCAGGATATTTATGATGACTGTCAGAAATGGATTAGCTTTCGTAAAAAAAATCCTTTATTAACAAAAGGAGATGTCTGCTTTTTCTACGGGCCGCAATTGTTTGGTATTTTACGTTATTTTGAAGATGACTATGTAGCGCTTTTAATAAATCCCGGCAATTATCCTACCACAGTAAATGGTGATTTAACCTTTATTGCCGATGACACAGCTATGATTAAAGAAGTCCATCAACGTTTTTCTGATCGTACTTTAAAAGAAAATAGTTATTTATTGATTACGAGTGAACAAAAAAAGAAAAGTATTGAGAAATATCGTGCCATAGCGAAAGAATAGAATTCCTTCATTTTTCCTCCATCAATAAACATTCAACTTAAATCTTTGATAAAAGAAGAACTGTGATTTAAAATGATTATATGATGAATAAGAGGAGGAATGTAAAGATGGCAACAAAAGTAGCACTTGGAAATTCCGGCTTAAATGTTAATCCAATTGGTTTTGGAGCTAACGCAATTGGAGGTCACAACTTATATCCTAATTTAGATGAAGATGAAAATAAAAAATTATTAAAATACGTAATCAATTCTGGCATCGACTTTTTGGATACAGCTTATGCTTATGGGCTAGGACGTTCTGAAGAGTTGATTGGTGAAGTTGTTAAAGAGTTAGATAATCGAGACCAATTAGTTATTGCTTCTAAGGGAGCACAAAACGGAGAAAATATGGATAACTCGCCTGAATTCTTAAAAGAGTGCGTAAGAAACTCTTTGAAACGGCTGCAAACAGATTACATCGACCTATTTTATATTCATTTTCCTGATGAAAGTACACCTAAAGATGAAGCAGTCCAAGCTTTGAAAGAGTTAAAAGATGAAGGTTTGATTCGTTCGATTGGTGTTTCTAACTTTTCATTAGATCAATTAAAAGAAGCGAATAAAAATGGTGATGTCGATGTATTTGAAGGTTATTATAACCTATTGCATCGCGAACCAGAAAATGATTTATTCCCTTATTTACGGGAAAATAATATTTCATTTGTTCCTTACTTCCCATTTCAATCAGGGCTTTTAACAGGTAAGTACAATGGCAATGAAACATTTCCTGAAGGAGATTTACGTGCTGGTCAAGAAGACTTCCAAGGCGATAAATTCCAAGAAAATGTTAAAAAAGTAAATCAACTGAAGGAAATAGCAGAAACAAAAAATACTTCAGTTGCCAATATCGTATTGGCGTTTTACTTACAAGTAGATGTTATCGATGCTATTATCCCTGGCGCTAAACGTCAAGAACAAGTAGATAGTAACTTACAAACATTAAATGTCCAATTGACAGATGAAGAAGTACAAAAGATTGATAAAATATTTGCTTAAATCAGAAGCTTTACAAAGGTTGAATTTTTCTTCCTTTGTAAAGCTTTTTTATTTCAGCTGATGACGATTCAATTAAAACTTAACCCAAAAGTAAAGATAGGTAGTGTTTTAATGATTCATTACTCGAAAAAACAGATAACTTTAGCATAGTAATTAAATTATCGTTTCTTTTTGAATAATAATTTAATGTTATAAGCTTAATCAGTAAGCAATAAGAAGTCTGTTATCGCCTTGTTTTTTGTGGTATGATGAAGAAAAAATACGAATAAGGGAATGAATTTCATGAAAGATATTAACCAAATTAAGCGAAAACATTCTCGTTTTCCTGCTTTCTCCGATGAGACAGGTGTTAAACTTCAATCTGAAAAAAAACATCCATCATTTTCAAATGATGAACCCTGGATTCTAACAGAGGAAAATGATGCACCGCTAACGAAAACATTGTTGAAACAAAATAAGAAAAAACGAGGGATTCGTCGTTCCAAAAAAGCTAGCCAAGAAAAAACCGGTCTGACTAGCGAAGAAGAAAATGAACTAAAAGAACATAAAAAGCATCTACCAGATTATTCTGCTAAGCATAACTCTTCTTTTGGAAGCACGTACACACACGCAACTGCAAAAAGTGAAAATCCGACTGAATCCTTGCAAAGAAAAAACAATCGAAGATCTTATTTTGCTTCTAAATATGTACCTGCGACAGAGAACAATAATAAAAAAGAACATCAAAATTCAGAAAGAGAACTTTTAAATTCTTTGAAAAAGTCCCAGGAAGATTATTTGATGTTTGAAACAGATGATACTAACCTTAAAGCAAAAGATAATAGTGGTGTGCGTATCCATAAATATGATCGAAATGAGTTATCTAACAGGGAACAAACGAAGTCAAAAAATAAAAAGGCTGGTATACTCAATCGCTCGCTTAAGGGTATGATTGAAGATGATACAAACGATCTGGGAGAAAATAGCTATTTTCGAGAAGGGTAAATGAATGGAAAAACGCTCATTTTTTATTGACAAAAATATACACATTGATATAATAATTTTTGTTGATTGCGGATGTGTTGGAATTGGTAGACAAGCAAGATTAAGGATCTTGTGGGCATATCGCTCGTGTGGGTTCGAGTCCCACCATCCGCATCGGTATAGCAGATTTTTTAAGCAAAGCTCTATTTATTAAACTTTAACAAAAAGTAATTGAATACTATTTTTTTTCAATCATAATTATGACATTAATTTTTTAATGTAGTATCAAAGCCGCTCTCTTAATGAAGGGCGGCTTTTTCTATCTATTTTTATCTTCTAATATTAAAGCTTTAGCTGTATAATTGGTAAAATAACTATCAACATCTAAACCAATTGCTTCATTAATTTCATCAACAGTGTTTAAAGTCCATACGTTAAATTCTTTATCATTATCATGAGCTTTTGAAACATGTTCTTCATCCATCAAACGAGCATTTGCGCCAATAATATCCACATAATCTAAATCAACTACATTGTCCATTTCGTCATCATCGTTAACAAGCGCTAACTTAGGCATATCTGGGAACGTTTCCGCTAACCGTTCTAAAGCTTCTGAGTTTCTGGCTTGTACAATAATGTTATCTTGTAAATCATATTTTTTTACTAATTTTTCAAAAGGTTGGGCTTGAGTTTCATTTTCTTTTAATTCGACCAAATAGTCTGTATCGTTTCCGTATTTTTCAAAAACATCTTTTAATTTAAGTATATGTTGTCCGTTTTCTGTTTTTAAGCGATCTATTTCCTCATCGCTCATATCATTATAATCCTTATCTACACCAGTTATTCGCTTAGCATTATCATCGTGAGATACATATAAAGTACCATCTTTTGAAGTTACCAAATCTTGTTCAATGTATTTTGTGCCATATTCAAGAGCTAAATCATAAGCTTTGAAAGTATGTTCTATTTCTTCACCGCTTGCGCCACGATGAGCTATGACGTAATCGTTTTTTGGCTTTGGTTTAAAAGCTACTATTAAAGTAACGACAAGCGATAGTAACAGAAGAAAGGATAAAGGCTTAAAAATGTTTCTTTTCTTTTTATGCATGGTAATTCCAAAACGCTCCTATTTTAATTAATCTTAACACAAAGAAAATAAGCTTCTAAAGAACTTTAATAAAATAAATAACAAAGTTTTCGTCTGTTACTTTTTTTGCCATAAATAATTCCTTCTTTCTTAGTTATATAAAAATGATACAAACCTTAAGTTACCAACGACCTATAACGTATTTAATGTTATGTATGTTATTTAACTGATTACAAAACCTCTTTTAAATTTACACTCAAGCCGGCGAAGAGGCTAAGAATTAAGACACAACTTTATCCACAACGCGAATACTATTCGTACCGTTAGCTAAGATATCGTCGTAGTCTTGATTTAAGCTTACCAAACGTAAGTTATCTTTTTCAAGATAAACTTTATAATAGTAAGATTTTTTTGTCACTTTGTACAGATTTCATTTTTGTGCTTTTATCTACAGCTTCTATGGTATTTCCAACTAACAAGATCTGAAAATTATAACGATTAGCAAGTGTTGCTAAGGTACCTCTTACACTAATAGGCTTCTAAAAAGTAACTAAGTTTAATTTAAGTTCCTTATACTCAAAAGGAAACTTTTGATTCAGTATACTTTTAGTAGTAAATTTCTGCTAAATTATTTTTATATGAATGAAAGTGATTTTATTTTATAAGTGCTAGCTGAAATGTTTATTCGAGGTGATAGTTGTGTCAAGATAAGTCTTTAGTTAAAAAATAAACAAATGATTGATGGTGGGGAGTCTGACAAATGAAAATGAACTTTTGAATTTGTACTGGATATACTTCGTTTTATAATGATTTCTTATATTTATAGCTTATAAATTTTTCAAAATTAAGTTTTCTTTCTACGTTTTTAAAAAGTTTTTTGCTATAATATAAACTTGAAATCTTATTCTATCTTTTGTTACAAACAAAGGATTTCTGGAAAGAGGAAGGCTTATGAGAGATTTTGAAAAATCCGACAAACTTGAAGGCGTCAGTTACGATGTAAGAGGTCCGGTGGTAGAAGAAGCGGATCGTATGCAAGAAGAAGGCGTTAGTATTTTAAAATTAAATACGGGTAATCCTGCGACTTTTGGATTTGAAGCTCCGAATGAAGTGGTTCGCGATTTAATTATGAATGTACGAGAGTCAGAAGGATATTCTGATTCAAAAGGTGTTTTTTCAGCAAGAAAAGCTATTGAACAGTACTGTCAATTACGTGATTTTCCTGAAGTTTCAATTAATGACATCTATACGGGTAACGGTGTTAGTGAACTGATTACCATGTCAATGCAAGGGCTTTGTAATAATGGTGATGAAGTGCTTGTACCTATGCCAGATTATCCTTTGTGGACAGCTTCAGTATCTTTAGCAGGTGGCAAACCTGTTCATTATATCTGTGATGAAGCTAGTGAATGGAATCCGGATATAGATGATATTCGCTCTAAAGTAACTAGTAAAACAAAAGCGATTGTTTTGATCAATCCTAACAATCCAACAGGAGCCGTTTATCCTAAGGAAGTTTTAGAAGGTGTCGTTCAAATCGCTAGAGAATTTGATCTGATTATCTTTTCTGATGAAATCTACGATCGTTTGGTTATGGATGAATATAAACATATTCCCATTGCGACTTTAGCATCGGATCGTCCGATCGTGACCTTTAGTGGTTTGTCGAAATCTCATCGCGTAGCTGGTTTTCGTGTAGGTTGGATGGTAATCAGTGGGGATAAATCTCATATCAAAGACTATATCGAAGGCTTGAATATGCTTTCATCTATGCGTTTATGTTCAAATGTTTTATCCCAACAAATTATCCAAACAGCACTAGGCGGCTACCAAAGTGTTGATGAACTACTACTTCCTGGTGGGCGTATTTACGAGCAGCGAGAATATATTTATAATGCAATCAATAGTATAGAAGGTCTTTCAGCCGTTAAGCCTAAAGCAGCTTTTTATATTTTTCCTAAAATTGATACCAAGCGTTTTAATATTATAGATGATGAACAGTTTGTCTTAGACTTTTTACACGAATATCATGTTTTATTAGTCCATGGCGGTGGTTTCAATTGGCAACAGCCTGATCATTTCCGAATTGTTTATCTGCCTAACTTAGATGATTTAAAATTAACGACCGAAAAAATGAAAGAATTCTTAGCCACTTATAAGCAAAGATAAAAAATACTACGCTCACACGTTTAAATTGTGTGTGAGCGTAGTATTTTATCTTTTAGTTGTCTTCTTGGACTTTACATGCTTTTTTACTAACAACCATGCGGCCGTTATAACTATCGGCGATTTCTTTAGTCGGATTGTCAATTTCAACCAAATATGAATTTTCATATTCTTTTGAAACATGACCAGATAAGGTGGTGTTTTCCCACTCAAATGTTACTGTTGTATTTTCTACCATATCATCGGCTCCTATCTAATTAGTTGAGTCAAGTAAAAATACCTGGATGATACTTTTAGGCTTGTTTTAAGGGCAGGCAAGTTAAATATTGCCAAAACCTCTTGCTAGACTATACTATTATTTTTTCTATGATGCAAGGATTATTTCATATGAAAAAGCGGTGTAGACCATTCTTGACTTTAACACAAAATTAGAGTAGGTTAATTGTAGAAAAAGAAGTAAGCAAGGAGAGGTTAAAATGAGAGAATTTCTAGCAGCAGATAAGTTTTTTTTCACGTCCCATGTTGAGGATAAGGGTTATTTAGAAATTGTAGATGGAAAGTTTGGTCAATACTATAAAACACTTCCTGATGAAAAAGCGGATATTATTGATCAAAGCGGCAAATGGATCGCGCCTGGTTTAGTTGATACTCACATTCATGGTTTTAAAAATCATGATGTAATGGATAATGACGCCCAAGGAATTAATGAAATTTCAGAAGGTCTACTTTCTTGTGGTGTGACTTCATTTCTACCAACAACCTTAACTTCAAGTAGGAAACATTTAAAAGATGTTGCTAAAATGTTAGGGGAGGTCAAAGGCAGCGAAACAGGTGCTAAAATTCAAGGGATTTATTTTGAGGGACCGTTTTTTACTGAAGAACACAAAGGTGCACAAAATCCTTCTTATTTTAGCGATCCAGATATTGATACTTTTCATGAGTGGCAAGAAGCTTCTGGAGGCATTATCAAAAAAATCGCGCTTGCACCTGAAAGAGATGGTGTAGAAGATTTCGTTAAACAAGTCAGTGATGAAGATGTGGTTGTATCTTTGGGCCATAGTAGTGCTACTTTCCAACAAGCATCTTCTGCAGTTGAAGCAGGCGCGAATGTTTTTGTCCATGCTTATAATGGAATGAGTGGTTTGAATCATCGTGAACCAGGAATGGTAGGTGCCTTGTTAACATTAAACGATGTGTATGCTGAACTAATTTGTGATGGCTATCATGTTCATCCTAAAGCAGCAGAATTGCTTATTCAAAAAATGGGCTATGACCGTGTTTCTCTAATTACAGACTGTATGATGGCCGGAGGTATGCCAGATGGGGATTATATTCTAGGAGAATTTCCGGTGGTTGTTAAAAACGGTACAGCTAGAATGAAAGAAGGAAACTTAGCTGGAAGCATTTTGAAACTTAAAGAAGGTGTGAAAAACGTTGTAGATTGGAACATTGCCACACCAGAGCAGGCAATTACAATGGGAAGCTTGGTTCCTGCAATTAGTTCCAATATTGATGATAGCTGTGGAAAAATCAAAAAAGGTAGAGCTGCGGACTTTATTGTTTTAAATCCAGATATGACCTTGAATGCTACTTATTTGGATGGACAAGAAAGATATCATGCTTAATTTAAAAAAAGAAGACAAGTGAATTCACTTGTCTTCTTTTTTATCCTTATCTTTTTCCTCATTCTTTATTCTGTCATGTACTTGCGATAGTTCATCTTGCAATGCTTGTTCTTGTTCTTTTAACTTCGTTAAGTCGTTTTCTATTTCTCTTTGTTCTTCTGTTTCTGGTGGCTTTATAACAGTATTTAAAAAGATCGCAACGCCAACGCCAATAAAGGTGTCAACAATCCGATCGAGCGCTACAATAACTGATTCACCTTGAGGCGTACTTAATGTAATCAGGATTAAAGTAGCGATACCGGTAATAATGCCTGAATTATTGTCAATTCCGTCTTGAAAAATAACCACGATAGCGACTAGTATCGGTAAAAGGACCAGTTGCAAGAACAATGCGTGAGGGAAAAAATGTTGCACTACTAGATAAAGCATCGCAGCAATACTGCCCACTGTATTGCCTAAAATGCGTTCTTTTCCTATACTAACAGTTGATGTCATATCTTGCCGCAAAGAAACGACAGCTGTGATCGTTGCAATCAACGGATTATCACGACCAAGAACATTAAAAAGCAAAACACATACTACGACGGATAAAGCAGTTTTGAACGTTCTCATCCCAAGTCTAAAATGACCGATATGCATAGTATTGGTGCTCCTCCCTATAAGCATATTTTACTCAATTTCAGCTATTTTTTCCAGTGCTAGGCAATAGCTGAGTAGCAAAAAATACGATAAGCTCCAAGAAAAATTCCTGGAGCTTTTGTCGATTAAACTTCCCAAAAACTACGCATTTCATCTAGAATTTGGATAACGTCCGTCGTTAGCGGAAGTGTTGTATTTTCATTTCCTTTAATAGTATCTATTATATTTTGTACTTCATAATTTAAAGCATCTTTTGAATTTCCAGCTTCAACGGTTTGCGTTTCCCCCGTACGATAGATGATTTCAGCTTGTTCTGCTCTAGGATACTCATCAATTGTCATATACCCTTTTTCATAAGCGACAATTCCTTTTTTAGGCATTTTTGCTTGGAAAGATAGACTTACAGAAGCCATTTCATTATGATCATTTTTCAAAATGGTAATGGACTCTTCATCTACACCCGTTTCAAAAGGGATCATTTCGCTATAAGATACCCTTGGAGCTGAGCTTAGGAAAAAGCGTGCAAAAGAGACAGCGTAGGTACCTATATCTAATAAAGCCCCACCAGCTAAATCCGGGTTAAAGAAACGATTGTTAGGATCAGGCTCTTTATAACTGCCAAAAGGCGCTTGTATTATTTTTAATTTTCCTAATTTCCCTGAATCGGCGATTTCTTTTAATTTTTGGTATAATGGCATATTGAAAATCGTCATTGCTTCTTGTAAGACGAGGTTATTTTCATTTGCCAAGTCTGTTTCTTCTTTTAATTCAGTACTAGTCATCGTAATTGCTTTTTCACATAAAACATGCTTTCCTTTTTGTAAAGCTTTTGTGATATAGTAGTGATGGATGTTATTTGGCACTGCGACATACACCATATTAATGTCTGGATTATCTAACATTTCTTCAACTGTTTCGTAAGCGTTAGAGACTGAATACTTTTTTGCAAAAGCCTTTGTTTTTTCAAAGTCTCTAGCAGCAACGCCTGTGATACTACTTTCTGTACTTTTAAAGTTTTTAGCAAATTGATGGGCGATATCTCCTGTTCCTATGATTCCCCATTGGTAATTTTGCATATTATCTCTCCTTATTTACATTTTTTCATGTTATTACCTAGTATAACAGATAGATTATAAAATTGACTAAATGTTAGGATAAAAAGTTTTTATTTATGTGATATTTTCAGTAAAATATGAATAGGAGGAATTTACAATGAATGATATATATATTGATTTGATCATTAGTACAATTATTGAAAATTATGGTTCTGAAGAAGCGTTTTATGAAGACCGCTTAGGCGTTTCACCCTATAGATGGCAAAATTGGAAAAAAGGTCGAGGTAATTTATCTCCTGAAGAAATGCAAAAAATCAAAAATCTTTTTAGTGACTATGAGTGGATGTTACTGCAAAAGGTCTTGCGCCAAACCATTATCTATCCGGAAAAAAGGATGGTTGCAGTTTCTGAATTTCGTCGTATGAAAACTAAAATTGCAAGACAATGGCTAAATATCGGTCTTGCGACGGTGGAAATTCTCGATACAAAAGAAGAAAATAATTACGGACAATATCTTGACATGCGGGTGACTATTCATTATGGTGAGTGGGGTTTTGATGATATTATCAATTTCCGTTTACCAGCTTATATCCAACAACAGATCGACAATGAACAAGTTGCGCTATTGGATTGGGTAAATGATAAATTAGAAGAGACTTATAATTCTTAATAGTAAGGAGGTGTCTAACTTTTTTGAAGCGTTATTTAAAAATAATTATATTGAGTATCGTTGGTGTTTTTTTAATCTATGGTATTAATCGCTTTGTAACCAAACCCTTTGAAGAACCTGGTGAACAAGAAGCTGTTGCAAAAAAGACAACTAGTAAAACTGAGGAAGGTCAAACACAAAACAGTAAAGAAGATGACTTGCCGGATTCTTCAGTTGACGATTGGTCACTTACTTTAGTTGGTCCAGATGATGCTTTAGAAAAAGACATCTCCGCTGATAAAATTGCAGATATTCCAAATACAAACATGCAATTAGACAAAAGAGTGATAGAACCTTATCAAGAGTTTAGTGAAGCCGCACAAAAAGCAGGTTATCCTTTGGTTATTATTTCAGCTTATCGTTCGATAGACTATCAAAAACAAGTTTTTGATAGACGTGTGGCTCAGTTTGAAAATCAGGGAATGGATGAAAAAGAGGCAAAAGATAAAACAAAAGAAACCTCTACTGAACCTAAACATAGTGAACATCACACGGGACTAGCTTTGGACATTGTAGATGAAAATTGGCAACAGTCCTATTCAGATGAGGTTTTGTCTGAAGATTTTGCTAAAGAAGATAGCGCTAAGTGGTTAGCTGATCATGCAAGTGACTATGGATTTATTTTACGTTACCCTAAAGACAAAGAAGAAATCACTAAGATTAGTTATGAACCCTGGCATTTTCGCTATGTCGGTAAGGAGAATGCCAAATATATAGAAGAACATGAGCTGACGTTAGAAGAATATCTTGATCAATTAAATGAAAAGTAGGATGTGTATGGCAAGAAAGAAGAAAAATCAACTTAAAATGCCCGCGATAATTGTGGGTTTTCTCTTGATTTTAGTAGGGTTTGTCTTTTCCTTGATAAGTTTATCAGACCCTGTGAACAATAATAGCCCCCTTGTTCATCAGGAAGATGAGGACATGACAAAACAAGAGTTTATTGACCGTCTACGCCCACATGCAGAGGAATTACAAGAAGGATATGGTATTCTCCCTAGTATTATTATCAGCCAAGCAGCACTGGAATCTAACTGGGGAAAAAGTCAACTAGCTCATGAGTATAATAATTTGTTTGGTATCAAAGCTTATGGAAACCAAGACAAGGTGAATCTTGAAACAAAAGAGTATGTAAATGAGCAATGGATCACTATCGAAGGAGACTTTCGTGTATATCATTCTTGGGAAGATTCTATGGATGATCATACGATGTTATTTGTAAACGGTGTTGACTGGAATCCGCAAAAATATGAAGCTGTATTAACAGCGCAAAATTATCAAGAAGCTGCTGAAGCATTACAAGAAGATGGCTATGCGACAGATCCTGGTTATGCTGATAAAGTCATCGAAGTGATTGAAACCTATCAGTTAGACCAATATGACTAGAGGAGTTGGTTTAAAATGAGCGATCAATTTATCCCCAATATCACTACTGAATTGAGAAAAGATATTGTGAAAGTACCTGAAGCGATTCAAGAGGCAAGCGGGATTATTGTTTTTGGTAAGAAAATTCGATCGATTATTTATACAACAGATATTGCGATTATTCGCAATACGAACGCTAATGCTGTAATTGCAGTTTATCCTTTTACCCCCCACCCAGCGATTACAAAAAGTATTATTGAGGCAGCTGATATCCCTGTTTTCTCCGGTGTTGGTGGTGGTTTAACACAAGGTATCAGAGCCAACTATATGAGTCTTTTTGCAGAATCACAGGGGTCTATAGGTGTGGTGCTGAATGGCCCCACGCCAGTTGATACGGTAGAGGAGGTTTGTAAAATTGTCGATATTCCAGTTGTTTGTACTGTGACTAGCGCTTATTCTTTGATAGAAGAAAAGCTGGAAAGTGGTGTAAAAATTATTAACATCAGCGCTGGAAGGAACACGCCAGAAGTTGTCGCTTATTTTCGTAAACTCTATCCAGAATTGCCGATTATGGCTACTGGCGGTCCAACAGATGAAAGTATTCGGGCGACTATTCAAGCCGGAGCTAATGCAATTACTTATACGCCGCCTTCTAATGGGGAATTGTTCAGTAAAAAGATGGATCTATATCGACAACAAGAATTAGAAAAATATAAAAAGTTATATTGATTTAAAGTATGATGAAAATAGATGCCCTTTTTGCTTGGTCAAAAGGGTATCTATTTGTGTATCGTTAAGTTTTGTATAAGATCTGATTACGATTGCGACTTGTGTTTTAAATAAATGCTAATTAAGCTCATTAAAAGCGCCCTTAAGTAGTTAGTAAGAAAAAGATTAGGGGCATAGACGCAAGTCGTCTGAAGCACTATAATTAATATAATAAAGAAAGTGAACAGGAGGTAAAAATGTTTTCCTTATTTATTTTGCTTTTTGAACGTGTGGGTCTTATTATACTGATCGCTTATTTATTATTAAATATGCCTTCTTTCAAACAAAGATTAACCAATCGCAAGAAGGGGTCAACGCAAGCGCTACTTATTCTGATTTTTGGTTTGTTCGCGATTATTTCTAATTTTAGTGGTATTGAAATACAGAACGGAGAAGTTTCTTCAAACATTTTATTAGCAAAATTATCCGAGCAAGCTTCCTCAGTTAATACCAGAACACTAACAATTGGGATCTCCGGGATAACTGGCGGTCCAATCGTAGGTATTGCAGTAGGCGCTATTTCAGGCATTGTACGTTTCTATCAGGGAGGGATTGATCCGCAAGTCTATGTTTTTTCTTCTTTGTTTATTGGTCTAGCAGCTGGTTTATACGGACAAAAATTTATCAAAAAAGAAAGTTTTCCGCTACCCGCAAAAGGTGCACTAATGGGAGCCGGCGTAGAAATGATTCAGATGGCTTGTATTCTTTTATTTAGTAGTTCATTTACCGGTGCTTGGCAATTAGTTCGTTCTATTATTTTACCTATGACATTAATCAACAGTTTTGGCGTGGCGGTTTTTCTGTCTATTATTCATACGGCACAAAGACAAGAGTTACAAGCAAAAGCAATTCAAACTCACGATGTGTTGGAGCTAGCTAATGCTACGCTTCCTTATTTTCGTTCTGGTTTAGATGAACGATCTTGTAAAAAAGCGGCAGAAATTATAAAGAAATTTATGAAAGTTTCTGCGGTCAGTATTACCGATAAAGAACAAATTCTTGCTCATGTAGGTGTAGGAAGTGATCATCATCTTCCTTCTCATGAAATAATTACAGACTTGTCTCATGATGTTTTGCACACAGGAGAAATTAACGAAGCACATTCTCATGAAGAAATTGGTTGTGATGTCCCTGGTTGTTTACTTGAAGCGGCAATTGTAATCCCTTTGAAAACTGCAAAAGGAATTGTGGGGACGTTGAAGCTGTATTTCACAGACGCTGAAGAACTAACATTTGTTGAGCGTCAATTAGCTGAAGGTTTGGGCAATATTTTTTCTAGTCAAATCGAATTAGGAGAAGCAGAGGTGCAAGCAAGACTTTTACAAGATGCGGAAATAAAATCTTTGCAGGCACAAGTAAACCCGCATTTCTTTTTTAATGCAATCAATACCATATCAGCACTGATTCGCGTGGATAGTGAAAAAGCAAGAAAACTATTGATACAGCTGAGTCAGTTTTTCCGCTCAAATTTGCAAGGAGCACGTAAGAATCTTATTCCTTTGGAAAAAGAGCTCGAGCAGGTAAAATCTTATCAACTTTTAGAACAAGCACGTTTTCCAGATCGTTATACAGTCCATCTTGAAATCGAGGAAGGTTTGGAGAAAATTGCTGTGCCACCATTTATCGTGCAAATCTTAGTAGAAAACGCTTTTAAACATGCGTTTCGTTCAAGAAAAACGGATAATCATGTTTGGATTAATGTATCTAAAAAGGATGATTATGCAAATATTCAAGTACAAGATAATGGCGCGGGTTTATCAGATGGTATTGTTCAACAACTAGGTAAAGAGGTGATTTCTTCTCAAAAAGGGACAGGCTCTGCTTTAGAAAATTTAAATCGGCGACTCGTAAGCTTATTTGGAGAAAAAGCTTGTCTTACATTTGACTCCAGTCAAGAAGGGACACTTGTATCTTGTCTAATACCTATGAAAAAAGAGAGTGATTGAATGTACATTTTATTAGTAGATGATGAAGCTTTAGCGCGTAATGAGTTAAAATATTTATTAAAGCAGTGTGAAGGCGTTGCTTCTATTATGGAAGTAAGCACAGTACAAGAAGCCTTAGAAATTTTGCTGACTACGACCATTGATTTGGCATTTCTCGATATTCAATTAACGAATGAATCGGGTTTAGAATTAGCAGATAAAATAAAACAAATGCCTCATCCACCATTCGTTGTTTTTGCTACAGCTTATGATGAATATGCCATTGAAGCTTTTGAAAAAAACGCAAGAGATTATATCTTAAAACCTTTCGAATTAGAAAGAGTACAAGAAGCAGTAAATCGTGTTCGCCAAAGTAGGCAATCGCAAGCTTTGTCTTTTGAAACAAAAGAACAAAGCCAAGCAAAACAGAATATACCTATTCAGGATGAAGATCGGATTATTATGGTAAACATGGCTGATATTTTGGCGCTGGAAGCCGCAAAAGGCATAACAAAGATTTATACCAAGACTAAGACTTATCATACACAATCATCTTTAACTTATTGGCAACAAAAATTAGATGAAGAAAGTTTTATGCGAGTCCATCGTTCCTTTATCGTTAAAATTGATGCTATCAATGAGATTCAACCTTGGTTCAACCATACTTATCAATTAAACATCACAGATCAACTGAAAATCCCTGTGAGTCGCTCTTATATCAAAAGTTTTAGAGAAAGATTAGGGTTGTGAAAAAAATCGCAAAAACACTTATATATGTATTTGAGTAAAGCAGGTGTGTAAGTCGTCCTGCTTTTTTGTCATTTCGTTATGAAAACGGTTTATTTCTTCTTACATGTTTTATACTTATTTTACTTAATAAATG
>ENA-OWLX01000232-OWLX01000232.1-metagenome-genome-assembly--contig:-NODE-232-length-19065-cov-14.680484_pt1 | contig 19065 bp, 12 predicted proteins | sample MGYA00245351_ERZ651106 | MGnify/ENA primary metagenome ERZ651106 (study PRJEB26857, sample SAMEA4031768) | metagenome | biome: human; feature: oral; material: saliva | place: Philippines | collected 2014... | reverse complement strand
GTGCTCTTCCGATCTGGTTTCCTTCTCGGGTCAGCTCGCCTCGGTCTGGGGTATATGAGGTTGGTACGTGGTTGCCTTCTCTAGTTAGCTCACCTCTCATACGCATAAAGCCGGTGTCTGCTATTCAGCAGGCACCGGCTTCACGCATCTCTTTCGTCATAATCAGCAGGAATAGCGCGTTCACATTGAGGCGCAGTCAGTTCGTTGATAGTCTACACATGGATATTTCACCAAATTGCACCACTCCTGTTGATCGGGCAGTACCCACCGTATCTAATAGACACGGTTCAATCGATACGGCGCCGAATATCCATTATGCGTCCACACTACACTCGCGAGAATACTATGGCTCAATCCCCAGGAAAATCTGCATCCTTTATCGAACGTGACCTCACATCCGGATCTTCCACCGGTCCCGTACCCACCCTCAAAGCGTCACGTCCCTCAGCTGAAACCCGGGTGCGTAACACCGAGTCACCCAACCCCCAGAAGCTTGCCGCCTACCGCACCTGGATACCCGCCCTCATCATCTGGGCACTAGCCTGCGCAACCCACCTCGCAACCTTCGCATACTCGCTCGCCGAAGACCAGCGAAACCCCCTCAGCCACGAAAACAAAAACCATCACGGCCTCCTCTCCTACCTCAACATCTGGGACGCCGGCTGGTACCAGGGCATCTACAAAGAGTGGTACCCCACCGAGCTACCCCTCCGCGCTGACGGGTCCGTATCCTTCAACTCATGGGCGTTTATGCCCCTCCACTCAATGATCAGCGGCAAAGTCGCTGATATTTTCGGTATCGACTACCGCCTCGCCGCAGTCGGCGTCAGCCTCGCCGCCGGCCTCGCCCTGGCGGTCGTACTCTACCGCCTCTTCATCGGCAGCCTGAACTGGCGCGACCGCGGCATCTTCGACACCCGCGCCCTCGTTGGTGATGAGAGCCGAAACCGCATCGCCCTGTGGGCGCTCGCCGTGTACGCGTTCAGCCCCGCAAGCCCCATCTTCATCACCGGATACGCCGAAGCTCTTTCCACCCTGCTCCTTGCCCTGAGCGTGTGGTGTGTGGCGCGCGGTCGCTACATCCTGCTCCTGCCCGTTGCTCTTCTAACGGCGCTGTCCCGCCCCCTGGGTGTGCCGCTCGGCGCCTTTGTGGGTCTGTGGTGGCTGTGGTGCACCGTATCTGACTACCTCACCCGCCGCGCCGACGAACCCTCACAGTCCGTACTGTCGGATGCATGGGCTGCGTTCCGTGGACGCTTCGGGCAACTCCTCGGCGCACTGCTGGTGTGCAGTTTTGCTTTCGTGCACCCCCTACACGCGGCCCTGCGCACCGGACGTATGGATGCGTACCTCGCCACGGAACTCGGCTGGAGCTTCCGCAAGGTTGAAGACGGCCACCAATACTTCGCCCAATGGGTCCACCAGTTCAACCTCTACTTCGTAGGCTCCGTACCCGCCATCATCATGTGGGCGGGCCTGGTGCTCCTCATCCTGAGCTTCTACTGGTGGATGTCGCAGAAATTCACCCGCACCCTGCTGCACCCCGCCCTGTGGCTGTGGACCGCCTGCTACGCCGGATACCTGTTCATCTTCTGGCTCCCCACGTCATCCACCGTGCGTATTCTGCTGCCGGTGTTCCCCCTGTCGCTGCTAATCGCAGCCTACCTGCCGAAGAGCCGCATGTACCGCCTCCTGCTGGTGCTGGCGGGTCTGCTCGGATCCGCCCTGTGGATGCGACTGCTCTGGGGCGGCCCGGACGTTATTGGCCCCGTCTGGCTGCTACCCTAAAATCAAAATAGATGTATAAAGCCGGTGCCCGGTTCCTACCTACTCAGGAGGAACCGGGCACCGGCTTTTAACCTATTAGCGAGCTCTTAGCGGCCCGTATAGTCCGCGTCCGCAATATCCTTCGGCCAGGTCGCCTTACGGAACGGCGCCCACGTAAACGCCGCCGCCACCAGCAACAAACCACTGACGATAAACGCCGGAACAAAGCCCCACGCATCCGCAATCAAACCAGCCACCAGCGGACCCAAAATCATACCGAAATCACTACACATCTGATACACCGCCAACACCTGACCACCACTACGGCGAGTACCAATCACATCAGACACCGCAGCCTGAATCGACGGGCCCATAAACGCCGCACCAATACCCAAACACGCCGTCAACGACACAAACACCCACGCCACCGGCGCGAAACCCATAAACGTCACCGCAGAACCCGCCAACAGCAGACCCGAAAACGCCATCACACGGCGACCAAAACGATCCGAAAAACGACCCGAGAACGTCTGCGTCAACGCATTACCAAACGAGTTCGTCGCCATCGCCAAAGACGCCAACAAAGTACCCGCAACCGAATTCGACATATCACCGCCAGTCGCCAAATACGCCGCCGCCAACGGAATAATCGACGACTGCACACCAAACACCGACCAGCCAATCGCCCAATTCGAAACCAACGCAGAACGGTAATTCGAGAACTTCAATGCATCACGAACCGTCATCGCCGGAAGCTCGCTCTTACCCGAAGAAGACTCAGACTTAGCGCCCTGACCGGATGCACCAGTCTGGGCACCAGCAGGGGAATCCGCCGCCGACGGCAACACCCCGGTGCCCTTACCCTCAGCCAGCGCCGCCGCCTCCATAATCGCGTCACGCTCCGCCTCCAACGCCGCCTGCGAGGGCATCATGAACCACACAATCAGGCCCGCCGCCAGCAGCGAAAAACCGTACACAATGAACGGCGCACGCATACCAAACGGCGCCAGCGCGCTCGCAATCACCGGGCCCAGCAGGTTACCCAGCAGGAACGCCGTCGCATAATAGCCCGAAATACGGCCACGCATATGAGCCGGGGACAGGCGCACCAACAGACCCATCGCAGAGACCGTGAACATGACTGAGCCGATACCCGCCACCGCGCGCGAAGCCAGCAGCACCCAGTAATCCCAGGCGAACGCAATCATAAACGACGTTACCGACACAATCAGCATGCCGATCGTGTACACCGGACGCTCACCCCAACGGGTAATCAGCTGACCCGCAGACGGCGCAAAAATCAGGCGCGTAATCGCCAACGCAGAAACCACCATCGTCGCCATAGTGACCGTGGCATTAAAATTCTGCGCATAGTTCGGCAGCACCGGCGCCACCAAACCAAAACCCACCGCAATCATGAACGACGCAACAATCAGAACCTTCAAACCGGTCGGCACACGGTTCGGGTCAATCGTGCGCGGGTCAAAAACAGGCGGTGTTTTGGCAGGGTTCCTCATGTTCATCCTCGAAATCGTGTGGTGCCGTACGGCAGCCGCGGGCCCCACCCGCAACCGCCCATCATGTGCTCGGCTAAAAAAGTTAACAGTGTCCAGTCTACTCCGCCGACAGCCGGGCATGCGCGTAATCTCGACCAGCCAAACCGCCCAAACCGGTAAGCTAGTAGTGTGAATGAAACGATGATGATAATCTGCGCAATCGTGCTGGGTGTACTGGTGATCGCCGGTATCCTTTTCGCTGTTCTGCGCCGACCCAAGAAGACCGCGAACCTGCAGTCTCTACGTCAGGAGGCGGCAGAAGCCTCCGGCGGATCGGCGGAAGAACCCAAAAGCTCGGCACCTCGCGCTATTGAACTTGATATGCCCGACCCGTCCGCGGGTCGCCTGGTGCGCCTGCGTGCCCGCCTGGCACGCTCCAACAACATGCTCGGTAAGGGCCTGCTGGCTCTGCTCTCCCGCGACCGCATCGACCAGGACGTCTGGGACGAAGTGGAAGAAACCCTGCTGCTCGCCGACCTCGGTTCCGAACCGACCACCCGCCTGGTGGAGGCGCTGCAGCAGCGCGTGCGCGTTGAGGGTACGAGCAACCCCGCCGCCGTGAAGAAGATGCTCCGCGAAGAGCTCGTGAAGATTGTTCGCCCCGACATGGACCGCGAACTGAAGACCGCCGGTAGCGACGGCAACCCCGGCGTGGTGCTGGTCGTTGGCGTGAACGGCGTGGGTAAGACCACGACCGTCGGCAAGATCGCCCGCGTGATGGTTGCTGACGGTCAGACCCTGCTCCTGGGCGCCGCGGACACGTTCCGTGCGGCCGCGTCTGAGCAGCTGACTACCTGGGGTGACCGCGTGGGCGTGAAGACCGTGCGTTCCGAAAAGGAAGGCGCCGACCCCGCATCCGTCGCGTTTGACGCCGTGAAGGCTGGCAAGGAGCAGGGCGTTGACACCGTGCTCGTGGACACCGCGGGCCGCCTGCAGAACAAGTCCGGTCTGATGGATCAGCTCGGCAAGATTAAGCGCGTGATCGAGAAGGAAGCGCCGGTCACCGAGGTTCTGCTCGTGATTGATGCGACCACCGGCCAGAACGGTATGGTTCAGGCGAAGGTCTTCGGCGATATCGTGGACGTCACCGGTATCGTGCTGACCAAGCTCGACGGCACTGCAAAGGGCGGCATCGTGGTCGCTATCCAGGAGGAGCTCGGCGTTCCCGTCAAGCTCATCGGCCTGGGTGAAGGCCCGGACGACCTGGCACCGTTCGACCCGGAAGCATTCGTGGACGCGCTGCTGGACTAATATCCTTTCTCTTTCCGCCGAGAAGCCACATGTGTTGTGAACACATGTGGCTTCTCTCGGTTAATGGGCGGTTAATGACGGTGGGCAGTACACGATGCGAGGCTCTGGGATATTCTGAAAACAGAAGATGCACCAGCCCGCCAAATGGCCCCGCGCATCGCACACCGTACAACCCAATTCACCCCGAACCTCAGCGAAGGAGCTACCATGGCAGTCCCCAACCTCCCCGGAACTCTTCCCACCCCCAACTACCGACCCACCTACCGCTCCAACGGCGCATGCGAGGACCTCGCCCAGCTCGTTGCACCGTATAGCCTGTCGCGCGCCCAGCTCGCTGAGGCTACCGGCATCGCTGACGAGGCTACCGTGAACAGCTGGGTTGAGCAGTGCCGCCCCGACCTCGCGGCGGACGCTCCCGCGCCCATCGAACCCGTGCTGCGGTACCTGGACGAAACCTACCTTCCCGACCCCGCAAACTGTCCCGGCGATAACGCCTACGACGAGTTCGTCCTCGAGAACATTACCGCGCGCATGCTCGCCCGCGTTGTTGCTGACACTTTCGGCGCTAACCGTTCGGGTAACTACCGTGAACTTCTCGCACTCGTTGCGACCCTTGTGCTGATCGCCCGATGCTGGGCTGGCACCGATGAGGATTTCCTGACCCTGCTCAACGCCGAGCCCACCGCGGAAGCGGAAGAGTACCTGCAGGAGGCTATCGCGAACGCCCCCGAGTCCCTGTACCCGCTCCTGACTGAGCTGCTGCTGCCCGCCCTGCGTGAGGCGCGCGGCATCTTCATTGCCGCCGAGGCGCACCTGCTGACTGGCTACGCGCTCGCCGCCGGATACTTCGCGGGTGAGCACCCCTACGAGACTCTGAACGGCGTCCACGTTGCGTTTGCCGCAGATGACCGCACCCTTCCCGACGATGAGCTGATGAGCCGTGTTAAGGACGTCCTCAAGGCTAACTTTCACGCCGCTCGAGCGGAGGCCGGTGCAGCTGATGAGAACCAGGAGCCGCACCACGTCACCCTGCCCTGCAATCGGGACGGCTACGAGACCGCCGCACACCTGATTGCCGCACTGCCTCAGGCGCATGACGTTATCGTATTCAGCACCCAGCCCGGCGAAGGAACCAGCGCGCTCGCTGACGACCGCCGCGCTGCCTTCACCCTGTACCTGTGCTACCTGCTTCTGGGCGATGACGATTCCTTGGAGCAGCATGCCGCTGAGCTGTACCGCGCCAGCCGCAAGAAGTAGAGGTGAGGTTTTTGCACCCGATAGACACTCAGCCCTGGTAAGCGCTCTCCCGGCAACAGGTTTACGGCTATCCGGTACGCCGCGGCGAACGTCTGGCCGTTCTCCCGTCGAGTGATGCGTTTGAAGAATCCAGCCGGGGCAAAGCAACGAGCGAACTTCCTGTTAATATCAAGGTGGGCTCTAACGACCAGTGTGCGCTCCTGCGTTTCCTGATTAACCTCGGTACTGGGCATCTGTCGGATAATCATGAAACCCGCCTTGGTATGAGAATCTTCCCAGGTATATCCTGAAGGATGACCCCTTAGTCTTATGCAAATTGTTACATCTCTTCTTGAGGCAAATTTCTGAGCCTCAGAGATTTTAGATGTATAAAAATTATTTAGCATATGTAAAGAGTTTGTAACAATAAGAAATGGAGTAGAACAACGATGCGTGATCAATCGCTAGAAACAGCCGATAAGTTAAGAGGAGGTTTTTACACCCCTCTTCCAATCTCAACCTTCCTCGTGGAATGGATTCAAGGGGCGGAGTCTGTTCTTGAGCCATCATGCGGCGATGGTTCATTTATAAAAGCATTACAAACAATTAGTTCTCCCCCTGGGAAAGTGTATGGCGTTGAGCTAGATTCAGTAGAAGCAAAAAAAGCAGCTGAAATTATAGATAGTAAAGCGCATTGGAATATCTATAATCAGGATTTCTTGTATTTTAACCCCGATTTACGAGTGGATGCAGTCGTGGGAAATCCTCCTTTTATTCGCTACCAGTATTTATCAAGCGAAACGCAGGTACTTGCTCGTTCGATATACTCTAGAAACTCTTTGCCATTTACTAATCATACAAATGCATGGGGTCCATTTGTTGTCAAATCTCTTATGCATCTCAAGCCAGGTGGTAAATTGGCTATGGTAATTCCTGCCGAGCTATTGAATGTTATCCATGCAGGGGGGGTGCGAGAATTTCTTGAAAAGCAGGCTCAAAAGGTTCTTGTTATAGATTGCGGGGATCTTTTATTTGAAAATGCTCTTCAGAGGACGATACTTCTTCTTGTGGAGAAAAAATCTGATATTTTTCAGAACTCAGAATTGGCTTTCTGTAATATTAATCGGGAAGAGCTACTAAAAAGTTCTGCGGAAAAAATCTGGAATTCTGCTAAATTTTTTCCCACTCCAAAAGGAAGTGACAAATGGATGGTTGGCCTTCTCTCGCAGGATGAAATATTAGCAATGCATGAGTTTGAAGCAAACTCGTGTGTTAGATTATTTTCAGAGATTGCTAAAGTTCAAGTAGGAATCGTTACAGGAGCTAATAGCTTTTTCCTTGTTTCGAAAGAAACTATCGACCATTTTAACCTTTATAAGTATGCAAAACCAATGTTTGGTAGAAGCTCACATGTACGAGGGCTTTCATTTACTTCCGAGGACCATGCGCAAAATTCTGATTTGGGATTACCATGTTATTTTATTGATTTAAATGACGTGCAAGAACCAATTACAGACGAAGGGTTGAATTCATATTTGTCATACGGTGAAAGCGAAGAACTTCATCTCCGCTACAAGACACGTATTCGTAACCCATGGTGGAAAGTTCCTTCAGTCTATTCAACAAACCTTGGTCTATTGAAGCGTAGTCATGAAATCCCTAAGCTTATAGTTAATAACGCGCATGCCCTCACTACTGATACAGCCTATAGGATTACATCGCATGTTAATCCTAAACAGCTATCAGCAGGGTGGATGAATTCGTTTACCCTACTAGCATGCGAACTCTATGGCAGGAGTTACGGAGGTGGTGTTTTAGAACTCGTTCCAAGTGAGATCAGACGTCTGCCTGTAGCTGTTCATGACAGCTTGGCAAGAACATTCGATGGTCTTGATTTGATGGTGCGCTTGGGGGCGTCACCGGCAGATATTCTTGAGCAGCAAAATAAATACGTAGCAAAAGCATTAAAAATTGACCCTGAACTATTTGAGCTTGCGGAACAAGCTCGTGTACGACTATTTCAAAGGAGGACTAATAACTAATGAAAGAAATTGAAGCTCTGCAATCCCTAGCGAAATTGTATTCTTCTGACCGAGATAAATTTGAAAGTTTTAATTATAACGAAGCTGATACCAGGAACGAATTTATCGATAAATTTTTGAATTATATGGGATGGGATGTACATAATTTCCAGAACTTGGCTTACCATAAACGAGAAGTTATCTTAGAACAGACCAATACAGAGTCTATGCGTCCAGACTATTCCCTTCGTGTGGATGGCGTTACTCAAATATATGTAGAAGCAAAAAAACCATCAGTAGATATTCTAACCGATAAAAAATCTATTTTTCAGGCTAGGCGTTATGGATATACAGATGAACACTCAATTGTTGTTATAACAAATTATAAAAATCTTTCGATTTATAATGCTTCTGTTCCAGTTAATGAAGAAAAAGATCATGCTGAGACTGCGCTTATTGCAAGTTGGAGATTCGATGAATATGAAGCAAACTATTATAATATTAAAAAATATATTGGTAAAGAAGAGATCCTAACGGAAGATTGGAAAGAATTAGTTAAATATAGCAATCCAGAAAATCTAGTCCCAGCAGGTGAAGCATTCTTGAAGCACCTCCTTGAATGGCGTAAAACTTTGGGGGAGAACATTGTTAAGCATTTTCCTGATATTTCCCAAGAAGATCTTAATGATGTTGTGCAGCTTTTAATTAATCGGTTCCTCTTTATTAGAATGTGTGAAGATCGAGGTATCGAATCAAAGTACCTTCTACAAGAAACAATATCTTCTGCATCTGGAAATCTGGGCTTCTTGTTCAATAAAATGGATAGGCGATATAATACTGGACTTTTTGAGTCTAGGAATGATGAACAGAAAATTATCGATTCTCTCGATTTTAGCGTTGTTAATGATTTAGTTAGTAGGCTCTACGCTCCTTCCTCACCTTTTTCATATGCTGTGCTTAGCGCAGATTTCCTTGGGCGAGTATATGAGCAGTCTCTGACCGAGTATTTGTCTATTGGTGCAATAAATTCTGACGGAATACGAGAGGTGCGCCTAGCGACTAAAAAGGATTATATTAAGCGAGATGTTGTTACTACTCCGCAATCGCTCGTAGATTTTATTGTTAGTAATTCAGTGCGGCAGATTGATTCAAATATAGAATTCCCAAAAGTTTGGGATTTTGCGGTCGGATCGGGTAGGTTTTTGCTTGCTGTATTACGAGAACTTATCGGACGTGAAATTCAGAAATCTATTAATGATAATGCATATGAAAATTTGAACTTTCTCGGAAAGAATAATTATTCTCTCAAATTTGATAGAAAAGTTGAGATTGCAGAAAAATGCTTGTATGGTGTTGATATTGACTATAATGCAATTGAGTCGACAAGGTTCGCCCTAATTATTTCACTTCTTGAGGGTGAGACACAGAACTCATTACCAAGAAAGAATAAGATTCTACCCAATCTAAATAGTAATTTAGTACATGGAAACAGTATTATGACACCTTCCAGCCATGATTTAAGTACTATTTCTTTCCCTAGCTATGCTTTGGATTTAGATGAGAATAATCTTAAGGATTTTGACTTAGTGGTCGGTAATCCGCCTTACATGGGAACGGAGGAGATGCGCCACCTAACAGGAGCAGAGTTTAAAAATGCAAAAGTTGAATTTGTGACACCATTCAAACAATGGGATAAATACTTTGTTTTTATCGAGCGCGCAATCAATCAACTTGTAGATGGGGGTATTTTCGGTTTTGTTGTTCCAAATAAATGGATAACAAACGTTAGCGGGGCTAAGCTGCGAAAATTTATAATTAATAATTCTCATCTCAATTTAATGGCTAATTTTACGCACTATCCTGTTTTTGAAGATAAGTCTATTTATGTTTGTGGACTTATCGGAAAAAAGGGGGTATCGGAGCAAAAAACATTTGAGTATTTTGAGCCTAAGGATATTGAATTTTCCTACTTATCATCTCATCTCCGAACACAGCTTCTCATTGATGAATGGATTCCTAGAGACAAACCTGAAGAACCTTGGGTATTGCCTGATAGTAAAGAGCAAGCAGAAACCATTCGCGCAATTCGTAGGCGTTCTCTTCCCTTGGGGGATTTGCTTGATGTCCGAAATGGGTTGCAAACATCTGCAAATGATGTTTTTATTATTAGTTCATGGAGAAAAGTTGGAGATAAAGTTCAGTTTAAAGCCAAGATTAGGGGTGAAGAAAATGCTAAAGATTACCTAATAGAGGATTCTCTGTTGGTGCCTTATTTGGATGATTCTCGTAGGGTCTCCTCGTATTATGAGCTTGAACCTGATGCGTTGATCTTATTTCCTTATGAAATGCTAGATGGAAGAATGCAAATTGTTCCAGAAGAAAAGATGGAACATGTGTATCCGTTGACTTATAAATATCTCTTGGATGCAAAAGCGCGACTTTTGAAGCGTGATAAGGGTGCTCAGAAACAAATGGAGTATTCCAAGGCTTTTTATGCTTTTGGTCGAGGTCAAGCATTCGGATATGCGACTATGAAGCCAAAAATTATATATTCGACAAATCAGAAGGGTGATAAATATTGTATTGATTTGAAAGGGTGTGCGTATCAGTCTGGAGGAACAGCGGGCGAAGTCGCATTGTATCCAAAAAATAATGGCGTTAACCTTGATTTTGTTCTCGGTCTATTGGATCAGCCTGAAATTGAGATGTATATCAGGAAACGTGGAAGTTCGTTTAGGGGAGGATATTATTCGCGTGGCGCAGATGTAATATCATCTGTACCTGTTCCTGATGTAGATTTTGATAATGTGGAAGAACTTAATTTTTATAATTCTGTTGTGGATATGGTTAAGCAACTCAGGATTGAATATAAAAATAGGGATGAGGCATCTAGGCGTGAAGAATCGAAGTACGACGCAAGAATTATGCAAATCAAGAAACGAATGTCCGCTGCATTTCATGTATGGTGGAAGTTGGATAAATAGAAATATCTGCCTAAGGAAAATTAAATCATCGCAAAATCTCATTTTTGATACGTCTAAGTCTGATATTTTGTGTTTTGATGTAAAGCTAAATTAATACTGTCCTGTAGATACTGAGAAGCCACATGTGTTTAGAACACATGTGGCTTCTCGCTGTTAACCCTGGTTAATTGTGGTCAGTGTGGTGTGGTGTTAGCTTCCTCGACTGGTAGCTTGCTAAACGGCGACGGGCTGTTCCGCGCGAATCGCGCTGTAGGTGGCGTCGCTAACGGTCACGCCGTACTGGTTGGAGGCGAGCCGCAGAATCTCCTCAACGGTGTAGATGCGGAACACGCCACCTCCGGTTGCCTGCGCGTATTCACGCAGCAGCTGACGGTTCGCCAGCTGACGCACGGGTTCGCCACCCGATGCGGCACGTACCTGCGGGCCGTTGCGCAGCCAGGTGTCACGCACACCGCCGGTGACGAATACGCAGTCGGTACCCTTCACGCGGGTGGTTGCCTCGGTAACGCACTGGTTCCAGAGCGCGAAGTCGGCGTCAAAGCTGGCGTTAGCGAGCAGCGGGTGGCCCTGTTCGAGGGCTTCGCGGCACAGCTGTTCGTGGCGTTCGGGGCTGGGGGCGGCACCTACATGTCCGGTGAAGATACGGTTCAGTCGCGGCAGGATCGTGTCGTCTTCGCGGCGTGCCACGTTGATGGATCCGGTGTCGGTGGTGGGTTCGAGAATCTTTATGATCTGCGCGATGGAGTGGTCCAGCTGGTGCGTGACTGAACGCAGCGCGCTCCAGGGGGAGTTGCGTTCTTCGGGAAGGGTTTCTTTGAAGGACGCGAGCGCTGAGCGGACGCGGTCTGCGGCGGCGGGTACGGGGGAGGCGCCGTCGAGTGCTGCCCAGAATTCTTTGAGTGCCTGGTGGGGGAGGAAGGCGTGTCCGCGTAGCTGCGAGTAGGCGCGCAGGATTTCGTCGCTAATGTGGGTTGGGTAGTTGTAGAGGCTTGCAAGCGCGGTGGAGTCGAAGGCGACGAGAATTCCGGGGTGAATGGAAGTCAGCGGTTCGCGGTCGAGTTCCTTGTACTCGACGAAGTCTGAGTACAGGGTGCGTGCTTGACGGGTGATTGACATGAATCCCCTCCGGGTATCGAGTATGGTCGGTCAAATGCGAGTGCCGGAGAAGTCGAGGAGAATATCTATTTCAGTGTATCGGCCTTCTTTGGCAGGTGATGGAGTTTCGGTATAAATATTTTGTTTATTACGTTTGTGTCTGGCCCGATGGTGTGTCAGTGCATGTCAGAGTCATTTTCGGGTCTATGTTTTGGCTGTGAACTTCGCCGCGTGAGGTCTATAACGTGCGGTTTTTCTTTGTGGTTATGAGCAGTATAGAACAAAAATGTGCATTAAGATGCAAAATCTGTTGGGTGGGTCCCAAAATGACAAAAGAAAACTCTCCCTACATGCACATAGGACGCATATAACACGCGGGGGACAAGGCGCGAAAGTAGATGAACATTTATTCCCTCCTGTAAACTTTTAACTGACTGAAAATTGATAAAGGAGAAGAGTTATGTCAGAGCTGACCACTCAGGATCAGGCGGAGGAGCAGGGCCCGGCCCGCACCGTCGTCGTAGCAGAAGACGAGGCACTGATTCGCCTCGACATCGTCGAAATTCTGAAGGACCAGGGTTTCGATGTTGTTGCCGAAACCGATAACGGTAAGACCGCCGTCGAGCTAGCACAGAAGCACCGCCCCGACCTCGTCCTCATGGACGTGAAGATGCCGATCATGGACGGCATCACCGCAGCTGAAGAAATCGCGAAGGAACAGATCGCTCCCGTCGTTCTGCTGACCGCATTCAGCCAGAAGGAACTTGTTGACCGTGCCGTTGAGGCAGGCGCTATGGCGTACGTCGTCAAGCCCTTCTCCCCGAACGACCTGGTCCCCGCAATCGAGGTGGCAATCAGCCGCTACGAGCAGATTCGCGCTCTCGAGAAGGAAGTTGGCACCATCCGCGACCAGTTCGAGACCCGCAAGCTGGTTGACCGCGCAAAGTCGCTACTCATCACCAAGATGAACCTGACCGAGCCGGAAGCATTCCGCTGGATTCAGAAGACCTCCATGGACCGCCGCCTGTCCATGCGTGAAGTCTCCGACACCATCATCAAGCAGCTCTCCTAAATCCGAGACGTACACAGTACAAACGGTACAGGTACGAACGCACGCTACGGCGAAGACTAGGATTCGCCCGTACGCACCTTCAGTTGGTCAGCATCTGACCGGCACCTTTTCATGACGCACTAACGCCCCGTCCCTCACAATGAAGCTGAGGGACGGGGCGTTAATGTTTAATATCTGAAGCTCGCACCCTGCCGGGGTAGCAGGGGCTACCGGAGCGTTTCTGTGCCGGTGTGCGTTTCTATGCAGTGCGCGTTTCTATGCCAGTGTTGCAGGCAACCCGGATGCCGCAAGAGCTACAGCGTCAGGTGGGCTTAGCGCATGTAGCGGTTGAAATCGTCTTCGTCATTGTTCGGGCCGCTAATCGGGCGGTCCGTGGGAGAACCCGCCCAGAGCATGCCGCCAGTACCGAGCATGACGCCCAGCCACCAGAAGCTGCCGGGGTTATTGATGGCGGTCACCAGGCACACCAGCATCACACCAATTGCGATGGGCAGGACAATGCGCTTGGCGCGCACAATCTTCGGGTAACGCTTGAAATAGGGGGTGCGCTCGCGGGCCATGGTGCTCCTTCTTGTCGTACCTTCTGGTGGGGTGTTGGTGGGGCGCTGTGTGCCCCGTGCTTCTACGATTTTAGGCTACTTGCTGAGATTGCAGGGCCTTATGCTGCGGGAGATTATGCGGCGGGAGTTTATGCAGCGGGGCGGGGGATCAGCATGTTGGTGATACGCGCCGTGCAGGTGGTGCGGCCGCGCTCATCCACAATGTCGATGGAGTGGATGCACAGGGTGCGTCCGAGCTTGACGGCGGTGCAGGTTGCGGTGACCAGACCGGAGACTGCCGGGCGCACGTGGGTTGCATTGATGTCCACGCCGACTGCTACGAGGTCTTCGCCGCCGTGCACGCCCGCGGAGAGGGAGCCGAGGGTTTCGGCAAGAACCACGTTGGCGCCGCCGTGCAGCAGGCCGATGGGCTGGGTGTTACCGGCAACGGGCATGGTCGCGACGGTGCGTTCTGCGGTGAGTTCCTGGAACTTAATGCCCATGGCGGGGATGAGCTCGCCCAGGCCGCGGGGGAAGTAGGGGTGCAGGTGTTCGGGGATTCCGCTTTCGGTCAGCTGCGCCTTGATTTCTTCTGCGCTGAGGGTGGTGGGTGCTGCCGCGCGGACGGGTGCGTGCTGTGTGTTGTTTTCAGTCATGACTTCCAGTGTACTCCTCGGTTAGGGTGCCTTTGACCTGCGGGGGAGTCTGCGGGTACGCATCAACCCCGCCTCCTGAACCCAGGAGACGGGGCTGAAAAACGCTATGTAAGCGGATGAGGATTAGGCGGAAATAGCTTCTGCCTTTTCGATGTCCTCGTCGCGGATTTCCTTATCGGGGTTCGCTCCGATTGCCTTGGAGATGCGCTCGGTCAGGGCTGCGATGGTCGCGTCACCGGTCACGTTGGTTGCGGTGCCGAAGGAGTCCTGAGCCAGGTACAGGGCGATCATCAGGGCAATCATGGATTCGTCAAAGCCGAGCATGGACTGCAGCAGACCGATTGCGGTCATCACGGCACCGCCGGGAACGCCGGGAGCAGCCACCATCATCACACCGAGCACCAGAATCATGGGGATGAGAGAACCGAAGTCGGGGCTCTTGCCGGTCATGTACAGCACCGCCACCGCGCAGGAGGTAAGGGTAATCATGGAGCCAGAGAGGTGAATGGTCGCGCACAGCGGGATGGCGAAGTCCACCACGCGGGAGGAGATGCCAGCCTTCTTCGCCGAACGCACGGTCACCGGGATGGTTGCAGCCGAAGACTGGGTACCGATTGCGGTGAAGTATGCGGGCATCATGGTCTTGAGCATCTGGATGGGGTTACGGCGGGAAACCGCGCCAGCCACCGAGTACTGCAGGGCCAGGGTGACCCAGTGCAGGATAATCACCATGACGAAGACCAGACCAAAGACGGAGAGAATCTTTGCGACCTGACCGGCGAGGGTCATGTTCGCGAACACGCCCACAATGTGTACGGGCAGCAGGGGGATAATCACGTAGCTGAGCATCTTCTCAACGATGACCTGGAAGTCCTCGAAGAGGTTCAGCATTGCGCGGGTCTTCAGGGCGGTAATGCCCAGACCCAGGATGAAGGAGAGAATCAGCGCGCTGAGCACACCCATAATCGGGGTCAGTTCGAAGGATACGTAACCGGTGGACAGTGCGTTCTCCGGGTTATCGAAGGACGCCAGCTGCTGACCCTGCAGAATGATGGGGTAGAGCAGCAGTGCGCAGGTCAGTGCCAGGAAGCCAGCAAAGATGCTGGAGAGGTACGCCAGGCCCACAGTGATGCCGAGCATCTTGCCCGCACCCTGCGCGAGGGAACCGATGCCGGGCACGATGAAGCCGATAATAATCAGCGGAATTGCGAAGCTCAGGAAGGCGCTGAATACGGTGGAGAAGGAGACGAAGAGCTGCACAATGAAGTCGGTGGGGATGGCAGCGCCGGTGGCGTCATTGATGCCGCTAATCATTCCGGGGGTCAGCATGCCGATGAGCACACCCGATGCAATCGCGATGATAATCCACGCGAGGAGGGGAAGTTTTTTGAGTGCCTTCATGGGTTCCTAAATGAGGGTTCGTTGTGTGTTGGAGCGCGGGAGGTGCCCTCACGGTCCGGTGAATCCTGTCGGTGAATTCTGCCAGTGAATTCTGGGTAGAGTTCTGCCTATGAATACACGGGGTGTGGGGGTTTCCTACGCTGGAGGCGATAGTAAGGTTATATATTATCCGGAAACTGTATTATTATCCACCTCACACAGTGGGTTGGGGCACAATTTTCGGGAAGAAAACTCACCAAACACACCCCACCAGCACCTATATATGAGGTAAAACTCTTTCCAAACACCCCGTTATTCCGCTATATGGCACAGCGCTGGCACCCAAAACGGCACAGTCCCGGCACCCAAAACGGCACCGGCGCCTCCCGCAGGGCAGACCGGCAACCATACGAAACCACCCGTCACGAAGCCAGCCACCAAGAAAACTCAGACTCGATACACTAGAGGGGTGACTACAGAGAACAAAACCCTCCTGCTCATTGACGGACACTCCCTCGCCCTACGCTCCTTCTTCGGCATCTACACCATGGCCGAAAAGACCGGACAGCACATCTTCGTGCGCAGCGACGGCCAGCACACCGAAGCCGTCCACGCCTTCCTCTCCACCCTGCTGAACATCATCAAAGACAACCAGCCCAGCCACATCGCCGTAGCCTTCGACCTGCCCGGCGGCACCTTCCGCACCGCCGAATACGGCGAATACAAGGGCGGCCGCAACGCCATCCCCGAAGCCTTCAACGGCCAAATCGACCTCATCAAAAAGATGCTCGGCGCGCTCAACATCCCCGCGCTCACCTACGAAAACTACGAAGCCGACGACATCGTCGCAACCCTCACCCGCCGCGGCACCGAAGCCGGCTACAAGGTCCTCATCCTCTCCGGCGACCGCGACATCTTCCAGCTCGTCACCGACGAGGTCACCCTGCTCTACCCGGTCACCACCGGCCCCTCCAAGGGTATTCAGCGCATGGACCCCGCCGCCGTTGAAAAGAAAACCAAAGTGCCCCCGCACATGTACCCCGACCTCGCCGCCCTCACCGGCGAGCAGGCGGACAACCTGCCCGGCGTACCCGGCGTCGGCCCCGGCTTTGCCGCCAAATGGCTCGGCGAATACGGCTCCCTCGACGCCGTCATCGAAAACAGCGACAAAATCGGCGGCAAGAAGGGCGAAGCACTACGCGAAAACATCGACAACGTAGTGCGCAACCGCCGCCTCAACCAGCTCGTCAACGACCTTGACCTGAACATCACCCTCGAAGACACCGCATTCACCCCCGACCTGGATGCACTCAACGCCTTCTTCGACGAAGTAGAGTTCCGCACCATCCGCAAGCGTGCCGCCGACACCCTCGGCCCCATCGTGCGCGCCGCAGGTTCCGCAGGCTCCACAGCTTCCGCCGCAGAAGCAGGGGAGGAGGGCGCCACCAAGAAGGCACCCACCGGCCCCGTCTACGCACCCATCAGCACCAGCGCACCCACCAAAAACGCAGACGCAGCAGCATTCCGCGCCTTCTGCGCCGCCGCAGCCGAAGAAAACTACGGCACCGACGACCAGGGCGCGCCCATCGCCGTACCCGAACGCCTCGAAGGCGCCGTGACCCTCTACCCGGTCACCAACCTGCCCGTAGCACGCCCCGCCATCGGCGACGCACCCGCCGTCAAGGTCACCAAAACCAAAATCCGCGCCGCCGAAGAAAACCCCGAACTGCTCGGCGTGCTCCTCACCAGCAAGAGCAACAGCCTCTGGATCGACACCCGCACCATCGACCCGGAACTCGACGCCGCCCTCGCCGCCTGGCTCTCCGACGAAGTAGCCCGCAAAATCGTCATGGACCTCAAAAACCAGCGCAAACTCCTGCGCGCCCACGGCTACGAACTCGCCGGCGCAGTCGAAGACCCCGCACTGTCCTCCTACATGTGCGGCTTCATCCCCACCGCAACCCGCAAGCTCTTCTCCGAACGCATGGAAGACCTCGCCGAACGCTACCTCTGGATCCCCAAGGACCCCTACGCGCAGCTCGTCTTCCAGCCCGAAGAAGAAGAGGCAGAACCCTCCCTCTTCAGCATGCCCGGCGAAGCCGAACCCGTCGAAAACCTGCGCTACTTCACGCAAATCAGCCGCATCATCCACGAACTCGCACGCCTGCTGCACTTCGAAATGGAAGAACACGGCCAGCTGAAGATCTACGAAGAAATCGAACTGCCGCTGCTCTACGTCCTCGCAGACATGGAACAGGCAGGCATCGCCGTCTCCGACGCGCTCCTAGCCGAACTGCACGATACCTTCTCCGCACGCGCCGCCCAGGCACAGGACGCCGCACGCGCCATCATCGGCGACACCGTCGAAACCGACGACGGCGAAGAACCCCTCAACCTCGCCTCCGTCAAACAGCTGCAGACCGTGCTCTTCGACAAGCTCGCCCTGCCGCACACCCGCAAAATCAAGTCCGGCTACTCCACCGACGCCGAATCCGTCACCGAACTGCTCTCCAAAATCTCCCCGGAGTCCGACGGTGCCGCATTCCTCGGTGCGCTCGCCGCCTACCGCGACAACATCAAACTCGTACAGACCGTCGAAGGCCTACAGAAAGCAGCCGCCGACGACGGACGCGTGCACACCACCTTCCAGCAGGGTGCCGCCTCCACCGGCCGACTCTCCTCAACCGCGCCGAACCTGCAGAACATCCCGATCCGCACCGAAGAAGGCCGCCGCATCCGTGGCGCCTTCATCGTCGCGCCCGCACCCGTCGACGGCGTCGAGTACGAGGGTCTGCTCACCGCCGACTACTCGCAGATCGAAATGCGCATCATGGTGCACCTCGCCGCCGACGAGAAGCTCATCGCAGCCTACGAAGCGGGGGAGGACCTGCACCGTTACGTCGGCTCCGAAGTCTTCGGCGTAGCCCCCGAAGACGTCACCCCCGAGCAGCGCTCCAAGGTGAAGGCAATGTCCTACGGCCTGGCATACGGCCTGTCCCGCTTCGGCCTCGCCAAGCAGCTGAACATCAGCTCCGACGAAGCAGGCGAACTGCGCACCAACTACTTCAAGCGCTTCGGTCGCGTAGGACGATTCCTGCGCGGTGTGCTCAAGCAGGCACACCAGGACGGCTACACCGAAACCATTTTCGGCCGCCGCCGCGTGCTACCCGACCTGGACTCGCCCAACCGTGTACGCCGAGAAGCCGCCGAACGCGCCGCCCTCAACGCCCCGATTCAGGGCACCGCCGCGGACATCATCAAGATCGCCATGATTAACATTCACCGCCGCCTACGCGAAGAGGGCCTCAAAACCCGCATGCTGCTGCAGGTGCACGACGAAATCATCCTCGAAGTCGCCGCCGGTGAGCGTGAAGCCGCCGAACGCGTACTGGTCGAGGAGATGAGCGGTGCCGCCTCCCTGCGTGTTCCTCTGGATGTGCAGGTCGGCTGGGGCAAGTCCTGGCAGGAGGCGGGCCACTAGGCTCGGCTCCTCAGTTCGCGCTTGGGA
>ENA-OWLX01000227-OWLX01000227.1-metagenome-genome-assembly--contig:-NODE-227-length-19260-cov-8.447735_pt1 | contig 19260 bp, 28 predicted proteins | sample MGYA00245351_ERZ651106 | MGnify/ENA primary metagenome ERZ651106 (study PRJEB26857, sample SAMEA4031768) | metagenome | biome: human; feature: oral; material: saliva | place: Philippines | collected 2014... | reverse complement strand
CATTTCTAAAAATAAAATAAAAATAATTTAACAAAACACTTGACAAGCATTTTGAGAAATGCTATAATTAAATCAGTTAAAACAAAGGAGTAAGAAAAATGAAAATGAAAGCTCTATATGTAAACCACAACGACGAAACTTTTGCAGAACTTTCACATGGTCAAGCCCTAGATGTGATTTTCAACGCAGAAAATGCTGAAATGTATGGTGACCATGTAAACCAGATTGTAGACCTTGGGAATGAGATTAAACTTGAATTGTATAGAAACAATGAGTTTGTACCGTTTGCTGGTTACTATGAAAGAGTGAAAACACTATCTGAACTATATACAAATATTTCAGACTGGTTTGAAGAGGTTGAATAAAGGAGGTAAGGAAAATGCTAAATATTAAAACGTTCTATAATATGGCTTACCGCCATGGGCAAAACTTGTATTACCAACGTGTAAACGATTATCATATATTTACAAATTCTCAGTTAGTGGTAGCTATTAAGGCTGGAACAAATGAAAAGCTATATAATGAGTTATCAGAGGGTATAACACATAGAGGGAATTTTAACCCTACTGTTATGGTTGGTATTACAGAAATGTTTGAAAAGACTTATGACACGGAGGAAAGCAATATCAATTCAGTTTATAAAGCTGATAAAAATTACACTCTTATGGATTCAGACGATGGTAAAATAACATGGTTTGCAAGTCGCTTACTTGCTTGTATCTCAAAACGCTATAAGGGTGGAAAAGAGTTTGTAAAGAATACACCAACACCAAGACACGAAACATTTAGGATTTATTATAAAGGCGACAAGGATTTATTTGTAGCAATTCTACCAGTTTGTGCCGTTGATAATGATGGGGTGGTATATAGAAAATAATTTACTTTCTTATTAAGTTTATCACTTGCTTTCTATTTGAAAATGTGGTAAACTTAAATAAGAAAATAAATAACATTTATTTTCTTAAATGTAAAAAGCAAATTTTAAAGAAAGGAGAAAAAGAAAAGTTGACTGATACACCTATTAAATGTACTTTCAACGCTACACAGGTTACTTTCAATCTATACAAGAATGAAGATGGAAACGTGACTATCATACCCGAAACAGTCACAATCAACCAACGCCGTCAGCTTCCTTACATTGAACGTTATCTGAAAGAGCGTTTTAAGGGCTATCTCACTATAGAGGTAGTTGACTATGAATATAAAAGCTATGTGGCTTCTATTCCATTCGCTACCGCCTTAGAATACGGAGAGGAACAACCAGCGGAAGGGGTGTAGTAAATGGGTTTAACACCAAAACAAAGGAAGGTACAACGGGACTATTTAACCAGAAAGAAAAGAACGTTACAACGTCAGGGCGCATCTAATGCCGAGATTAAGGCTTTTATGGGTGGACGCTGGGACTTTTCAGGAATGAGTGACAAGGCGCTAGAACGTGCCTACAACGAGGTAAAAGGCAAGGGACGTACTCAAGTCTTTGGCAACCATGTTTACACTAGCGACTATGTAAAAAAGGCTAAAGCATGGTACGGGGACAAGTTTTCAGTTGAAAAGCTAACCCAAGGCTTTCGCTCTTCTCAGCGCTCAGACTTAAACCGCTTTCATTCAGCTAAAGAGGTCAAAGAATACCGCTCGCAACGTGACAGAGAAGCTAAAGAACGCTATATACAAGCGCTTGAAGAAATGCACTACAACACGAGAGACGCAGGTAATAAGGCTCAAGAAAAAGCCTTTAAGTCTATGGTATCACGCATAAGGCGCATGAGTGCCAGCAACTTTGGTGCATTTCTAACAGGTGGGGCGTCTGACAAGGTTTCATTTGATAACGTTATGGTTTTCGTAGACACGGACGGTAAAGAAACGGCTTTTGAATTTCAGGACAGCTTAGCCCGTGAAATCCTTGATAATGTAGATAAGTTTTCTAAGCAGTTTGTCAGCGACATGAGACGACGCAAGAAACGGGGTAAAAAGTGACTTGCTACTATGCAGGCGACTTTGAAACAACTACAAACGAGGAAGAAACAGAGGTTTGGCTATCTTGTTTTGCAAAGGTTATTGACTATGACAAGCTAGACACATTTAAGGTAAACACCAGCCTAGAGGATTTTCTGAAATCCCTCTATCTTGACCTAGACAAGACTTACACTGAGACAGGAGAAGATGAATTTATCATATTCTTTCACAATCTCAAGTTTGACGGCTCTTTCTTGTTATCTTTCTTTCTGAACAATGATATAGAATGTACTTATTTTATTAACGATATGGGCGTATGGTATTCTATAACACTAGAATTTCCAGACTTTACGCTAACTTTTAGAGACTCCCTAAAAATCCTTAACTTTTCAATCGCTACGATGGCTGGACTTTTCAAAATGCCAATAGCCAAAGGGACTACACCCTTGTTAAAATATAAGCCAGATGAAATAAAGCCAGAATGGATTGACTACATACATGTAGACGTTGCTATTCTTGCCCGTGGTATCTTTGCAATGTACTATGAAGAAAACTTTACAAAGTACACATCAGCAAGTGAAGCGCTGACAGAGTTTAAACGGATTTTCAGAAAGTCTAAACGAAAATTCAGAGACTTTTTCCCAATTCTTGACGAAAAGGTAGATGATTTTTGTCGTAAGGCTTACCGTGGGGGCTGGACGTTTGCCAATCCAAAAACGCAGGGGCGAACCTTAAACCAGCTAATAGACATCTACGACATTAACAGCATGTACCCAGCTACAATGCTACAAAATGCCCTCCCAATCGGTATACCGAAGCGCTACAAAGGTAAACCCAAGGAGATAAAGGAAGACCATTATTATATCTACCACATTAAAGCCGATTTTGACTTAAAACGTGGCTACCTCCCAACTATACAAATCAAGCGCAAACTTGACGCTTTAAGAATTGGGGTCAGAACTAGCGACTATGTGACAACCTCAAAAAACGAGGTTATAGACCTATATTTGACTAATTTTGACCTTGACCTATTTTTGAAACATTATGATAGTTCTATCATGTATATTGAAACGCTTGAATTTCAGACAGAATCAGGCTTGTTTGATGATTATATTACTACATACAGATATAAGAAAGAAAACGCACAGTCCCCAGCAGAGAAACAAAAAGCTAAAATCATGCTTAATAGTTTGTATGGTAAGTTTGGCGCTAAAATCATATCTGTTAAGAAACTAGCCTATCTGGACGATAAAGGTATATTACGCTTTAAAAATGACGATGAAGAAGAAGTACAGCCCGTATATGCACCCGTGGCGCTATTTGTAACATCTATAGCCCGACATTTTATCATATCGAACGCACAAGAAAACTACGATAATTTCTTATATGCAGATACAGACAGCTTGCATTTGTTCCATTCTGACAGCCTTGTCCTTGACATTGACCCGTCAGAGTTCGGCAAGTGGGCGCATGAGGGTAGAGCCGTCAAGGCAAAATATTTACGCTCAAAACTCTACATCGAAGAATTGATACAAGAAGACGGGACAACGCATTTAGACGTTAAGGGCGCAGGAATGACCCCAGAAATCAAAGACAAAATCACTTTTGATAACTTTGTGATTGGGGCAACTTTTGAGGGTAAAAGGGCAAGTAAGCAGATTAAAGGAGGTACGCTAATTTATGAAACAACCTTTAAAATCAGGGAAACAGACTATCTCGTATGACGGGTTCATCTTGTCGGTTTACCGCTCCTTTTTTAAAAATTTATTACATCTACAGCAGGTTAAAAATAAAAAAGGGTACTATTTCCAGAAATCTAGCAACGCACCTAAAAACACTATTTTTTTAAAGTCATACCTAAAAGCACATTATGCTTATGAAGATTTTCAGTATATCATGAACCTTTATCAATTTGTTTCACAAGAATTTGATAAAATTTCAATCAATGCTTTTTACAATTTATGTTGCTATTTAGAAGAAAATAAAATCTATTCTCTTTCTTCTAATTCACTTTACGATTGTTACGAGAAATCCAAGAATCGCCCAAATGATTTAAAAAATCTCAATACAATTATTACACCATTAAAATTTTTAAAATCAACAAACGGAGATAAAACAAATGGCTAAAAAACAAGCAAAACATGAAAACTTTGATACAGTTGTAGCACAGGCTACCATTACAGCGACATCTAACAAGTCAGACGGCAAGTATAAGCAAAAGAAAGCAACTAAAGCCGTGTACCTTGTCCCAGCGACAGAAGAAGACAGCAAGAAGCTTGTAGATTTTGGGTTACAGCTCTACACGCCAGACACGGAGAAAGACCCAGACGCTCGCCCTTACTTTATCGTGAAAGCAACTGAAACCGTGAAAATTTTCACAAGTGAAACAGACTTTGAAGAAGTTAACTTTGGCGTATCTTATGAAGAAGTTGACCAAGAGACAGGGGAAATCACAGTTAAGAAGACTCCAAACTACAAAACAGAAACCCCCGTGCATGTGGCGATTATGTTTGTGGAAGGTGGCGACAATGGTAACGACTTTTTCCGTCTCAATGCCCTTATGATGGCTGACACTCTTACACTTGAAGAAGTGCAACCCGTTAACCCATTCGCAGGACTTTTCGGTAAATAAAAAAGTAGCTTCCCGAAAGGGAAACTACCAATTATAAAGCGTTTTTCATGGCTTGAAAAGTCAGTTGGTTAGAATGACTCGCACTAGCAAGCACCCCTTGAGGTGTAACCATCTTGCCAGCACTAGACAAGCCTTGAAAAGCCTTACAGGTTTATCATATCATACTTGCTTTATTTTGTCAAGTATGATATACTTTGTTTAAAAATTGAAAGGAGAGGAACATGACCTCACAAGAATGCCTCGCAGTGCTAGACGCTGCAATGGCAAAAGTTGGAAACGATGAAGAAATTGAGAGCCTAACGGCTGACTTGATTGACATTAAGGCTTTTGTCGGAGAAATTGACACAGTTGTCTCAGTCTTGAATGAAGACGTTGAGCGCCTAAACTTGAAAAACGGTAATTTACGTTCAGCTAATAACGAACTTTACCGCCGTTTAGGACAGCAAGATGAAATCATGAAACAAGCACAAGAAGACATGAGCGTAGTATCAGCAATCAACGCTGTTATTTAAAGAAAGGAAGTAAAGAAAATGAAACCATTTTCAAAAAGCATTAACTGGTATCCTAACAACGCACTAGACGCACTTAAGGACGAACCAGAAACAGTCGCAGAAGTAACACCGCCTGCTGTTATGCCAGCAGACACACCAGCACAGGAAGTTCCAAACTATCCAGCCCAAGCCCCAGCAAGTGAAGTCGAGGGTGTAGAAATGAACATCGACCACGAAAACATTGTAGAAGAGGGAGAAGAATAACATGGCTAATAAAATTACCACTTTTTTATCAGGTCAAACAGGAAAAAACGTTTCAAACATTGACCTATTGAACTCTATCCGCACCCGTGCCAGCGCTGACTATCAGGCAGACATTCCAGTTCTTGAGGGCGCACGCATTAACCACGCAACCGTACCGTATCAAGATTTTCAAAAGCATGCTAACGAGTTTTTCACAGCTCTTGTAAACCGCATTGGCTCTACAGTTATTAAAGCCCTTACTTATGAAAATCCTTTGGCTATTTTCAAGTCTGAAACCTTTGAGTTTGGGGACACATTGCAAGAAATCTATGTGCACCCAGCCGAAAAGAAAACCTATGACGCAAAGTCAGACGTCAGCCCGTTCAAATTCGCTGATACAGACATCGAAGTCTTTTATCACACGCTTAACAATGAAAACTACTATGAGCGCACCTTTGAGCGTGCTTGGATTCAGAAAGCCTTTGTTTCTGACATGGCGTTTGATGAGTTTGTGGACAAAATGTTTACATCATTGTTATCATCTGACACGCTGGACGAGTATCAAGCCGTTAAGGGTGTACTTGAGAAATCACTTGCAGAAGTCAGCTATACTGACCTTAAAGGCAACGCTAAAAAAATCACGGTGGCAGGTACGAAGATTGACGAGACAAAACAAGATTTTGTGGTAGACTTTAACCAGTCTCTAATCAACTTGTCTAAACGTTTCACAATCCCAAGCCGTACAACCTTTAACAATCCTGTAGGCGTGCCAAATATGACGGCGATTGAAGACCAGTACCTAGTTATTTCAGCAGAATTTTCTACACATCTTGACATGTTACTTGCTAATGCCTTTAACATGGATAAAGCAAGCGTTTTGGCTCGCACTATTGTAGTAGATGATTTTGAAAAATTTACGGGAGAGGGTGCAAACAATGGACGTAAGCCAGTTGCTTTCCTCATTTCTGCTAAGTCTATCATTAACAAAGATAAACTGGTACACATGGAAGCCATCCGCAACCCTCGAAACATGACCTATAACTATTTCTACCATCATCACTACATGACCAGCCTTTCACTTTTTGAAAACATTCATTTCTGGTATGTAGAGGAAGCCTAAAGGCTGACCAAGGGCGGGCAATAGCCCGCCTATTTCATTATGTGAAAGGGGACTAAATGAGTTACAAGAATTACAAGAAACACCTTGGTAAGATTGAACTGAACAAAGAAACCGTAGAGCGAAACCGTTTAGCCTTTTTTGAGTTTTATTTCAATTATTTCTATAATATCGTGGTAAACTATTTCACTTGGGAGGGGTTGCCTAATGACATTGACGAGTTATTTATAGAGAAAAAGCTGATAGAGAATGGACACGTTGCATTTTTTCATGACGACACGTTTGGGTTTATTGCCCAAGGTGGAACACGTGGAGAACGCTTAAACCATTATGACCAGCCTTTGACCTATCAACCCGTCAACGCTAGCAGTATGAACTATTTTAAACAAATGGAAATAGCCTATACTGAAAACGATTTTAGGGTAATTTCAGAACTACACGAGGACAACCCAGACAAGATTAAACGACCTTGTATTGTGATTCCTAACAATAATTTCTATGAGCCGTATATAGGCTATTTAGAATTATTTTGTGAAAAGTTGGCAGATATTGAGCTAACAATTCAACTAAACAGGAACGCACAAATCACACCGTATTTCATTTTCGCAGATAATACTAACGTGCTATCTATGAAGAATATTTTCAATAAGATTGCCAATTTTGAACCCGTGGTATATCTGAACAAACAGAAAGACCAAGACGGACAAGACAGCTTTAAACAGCTATCGGACTATATCCAAGTATTCAGAACGGACGCCCCGTTTTTGCTGGATAAGTTACACGATGAGAAGTTAAGGGTTATGAACCAGTTGCTGACTTTCATTGGGATAAATAACAACCCATCAGACAAAAAAGAAAGGCTAGTTGTATCAGAAGCCATTTCTAATAATGGGGTTATCTCCGCTAATATAGAAGTAGGCTGGAAGTCCAGAAGAAAATTCGTTGAGCTTATCAATAAATGCTACGGGCTAGAAATCAGCGTGAAACCAGCGGAGACTATCCAACAGTTTAACCTTGACAAAGTGGCGCTAGACTTGGCAGAAAAGGAGGGAACAATCATTGACCCAGAATAATACAACAGCAACGATTGCAACCTTTTTAAAATCTAGATATAGAAACCCCGTGACGGGGCGACTGGACGGCTTGGCAGTTGATGAAAACGGCGACTTTCTGCATTATAACACGATTATAGACCAGACCTATAACGAGTTATTTAAGGATATGGAGCTAGTAAACGGAGTTTCAGACAATTTCAAGAAAGAGTTTTGTAAACATTTCTACAACAGGGAGATTGGGCTTGAAACTTTCGCTAGATTCCAGATAGTGCTTGAGGAAGTTTTAAACAACGAGTGTTTCAATCTTTTCAAATATCTTGCTGAAATCAGAAACAAGGCTATCAAGGATTTAAACCAGTCTATGAATATAGACACGGTAGGCAACCAGAAAGCAGACGGGCAAGCCTTACAGATTGCCAACACTACACCGCAGGAGCGCAAAGAAATCGTCTTTACTGACCGCTATGGGGTTATAGAGTACGCTGATAACTTGGTAGAGAACCACCAAAAGAACAACGCAGATACAAAAAGCAACGTCTCAGGGTGGAGCGGTTCAAGCCTTGCCGAACGCTTACAAGCTAATGCAGAATTAAAGGATATACAATTCCAGATTTTCAACGTTTGCGACAAGCTATTTTTACAGGTATTTTAGAAAGGGGTATAGATGAAAGATTTATCAAGCGCTAAAATACTAAAATATGATAGTATGTTAGAAGAAATCACGCTTTTCAGCTTTCAAGATTTTTCTTACTCTGACGATGGTTTATATTATATTCTATCAGCAAGTAGACGCTTGGGCGACCTTGCTAAGTTGTGGATAAAGTTAAAACCTATCAGCTATCACTATGAAAGCATTGAAAATGAAACTTTCTGGACTATCAGAAAAAGCTATCAACCGTTACAATCCATTAAAGCCTTGTTATTTATTCGCTTTAAGATTGTGGGAGCTTATTATAGCTTTGAAAAACTGACCAGCAAAAGCAAGCTGAAAGGCTTTGGCAGAGTGATAGACGATAACAACTATTTTTCACGGATTCCCCTTGTAAATGAGGTGGTACACTGGGATAACGGGGTTATTATCACTCCTAACTATCAAATGAACATCACAGGGCTAAAAGAAACTCGTGTAGAGATTGACGGTCAGCAACTCCTTGAAGATTGGGCAACCTTTAAAATCAATGTAACCAATGATAGAAAGGGAGTGCCTAGAACTATCATGACAGCAGAAAGAGGACATGAACACCTATGATAATTATTAACCTATCGGAAACACCCGATACACTACAAATAGAAGTCACGGGACATGGAGACGATACAGACCAGTCTTGCGCCCGTGTTTCCACCGTTTGCGATTGTATATACTTGTTTTTGAAATCTAACATAGATGATTATGTTAAAAAAGACGGTTATACATTGCTACGGATTTTTAAAAAACGTACTACGGTACAGACTTTAAAAGCTATCTTGAGTTACATCGTAACGCTTGAGCAACTTTATAAAAATTCAATTAAGTTTATAAATAAAGAAAAAGAGGTAGAAACAAATGGCAAAGACAACTAAACTGGTTCGAGGTATTCATTCATGGATTAAGTTCCAGAAACACCAAGGGGTAGAAAGCCTATCAATCGAAGGTAAGCAAGCACTTGCGGACATTTCACAAGATAAGAACGGGGACACAAACCTAGTCTTAAACGCTGACGGCGATAAAATTAACGGAGTTGAATCTCATATTCCTTTCATTACAGTTTCTACTACATGGGGTGGAAGCGACCCCGATAAATGGAAAGTAGAGGGGCTAAATCAAGACCTCACACAGTTCCCGTTGCGTGATGGTAAACTGATTAAATTTACAAAAGAATCAGAATCTATTTCAGTAAATGAAGACGCTTTGAAAGAAACTATTTCAGAAATGATTAAAACTGAAATCGATAAAATTCCTGTAACACTTGCTTATTACGGTAAATTATTCAGTCAATTTGAAAAAGTAACCACAAACATCACTTTTAAAGATGATGAAGAATTTAATGGGTATTTACTTATTCAGGTTAGAGCAAAACAAGGCGGAACTACTTTCTTCCAATTTGATAGAGAAGATTTTGTAAACGCAGACGAACCATATAAAATTATCAATGATTATATGTTAAGTGTTAAAGCTGAGTTGTCGTCAGATAAAAACTTAATTTTAACATTTAACAAACATGATAGTGAAGATTTTGAATTATATTATCAATGGTTTACAAGCATGCAAAAAGCACCTATTGAACCACGTTTTCAAGAGAAGCGCATTTCTACACGTGTAGAATTTCCAACAGAACATTTTGAAGGTTATGTAAATCCTAACCTTACTTTAGAATACAAACCACTTACACCACCAGCAGAAAGCAACCCAACACCTAGCGCACCTCCTACAACAGAGCTACCACATGTTGAGCTCCCAAGAGCAAACACAGCGTCAGAACCTGAAACGGCTGGAAATGTTCCGCAACCTTTACCAGAAGAATCTCACTAAAATAAGAAAGGATTTTAAAACATGAATCCAGAAGAATTTAAAGACGAGTTTTTCAGGGCTTACCGTGGGCGGTATTCGTCCTACTGGGTGGAACGTTGGGGGCTTATCCCCTCAATCCCTACCAGTTTCGATAATGCCAATTCACTCTACGAGCTTTTGGCTTGGCTACAGCGTGCCTTTAAGCAACTACTAGATGATTTTGTGGCGCTGGAAAGCGAACTAGAAGATTATAAGAACGCTTTAACGGAACTCCTAGAGCAACTTATCCCCTTGCTTATCCGTCGCTACATGGAGAGCAAGGAAGCAGACGACTGGTTTAATAAAAAAGCAGACATCTACTATAATAAGATTATCAAGCCTTACATTGACGCAGAAATTGCTAAAGTCAATAAGAAAATCGCTGAACTTGAAAAGAAAGTAGATGATGAAGTTAAGCGCCTTGATGGACGGATTGACGCTTTAAACGACAAGCTAGAAAAGGAAATCAAGAAGCTAGACGATAGAATCACAAAAGAAGTCGCTAAATTAAACGAGCGTATCACAAACGAAAACAACGCACTAAAAGAACGGCTTGAAACCCTAGAAAATGCTAACGCAGGCTTGCAAAATGCTTTGCGTAAAATCATTGAAAACCTTGAGGGTTCAGGCGCTTGGACTGGTGGCTTAACTGGTGGCTTTAACCAAGGGCGCAACATTGCAACGGGTAATATTAACGTCTTTGGCGGAACACCAGACGGCGCTAGCTTTATCCGAACCAACAACGGAAGCACAGAGAACGACCTTGCAGGGGGTATCTAATGCCTTTAGAAACAAGATTTTCAACCTCTACCACAGCCAACGTAGAAAACTTTGGCACTGGTGTAGCGCCTTGGACGGAAGCCTATGCCAACGCTTGGCAGTTCTCAGGAGATACAGACTATGGCTATATGACGAACGACAACACAACCTATATACAGTATGGGCAAAATGACCCGTCTGTATGGGCGTCTATGAGGTTCTGGGGCGAATCCGTTGAAATCCTAGAAGAGACAAAAAACGATGATAATTCTATCACAGCGAAAATCAGAGTAAAGGCGCTTTTCTGGTGGAGTAAACGGGTCAGCTCAAACGCTGGGTATCGGGTGGAGTATGATATAAAAATCAACGGACGCACCGTTTGGACGTTTAGCGGATATACAACCGATGAAGTGATTAAAAATGATGAAGTTGCCCAAGACTTTACTGTAACCATTCCAGCCGAAGAAAGTTCATCAGCCAGTGCCTTAAATATCAATGTATCTTACCCAGACGGGCAATATTCAGACAATTCTTTCTATGTGGGTATGTACCTATATAATACCAACAAGAAAAAGCCTAAAACGTTGAAACCGTGGGCAATCCGTAAGAGCGGAATCTTTAAGACCTTAAACCGTCCAAGCGGTATCTTCCAGCAGAGAAAAGGCAGTTGGCAAGACATCAGCGAACAGCCAGCAAACGCAGTCGGGCAAGCAGTCAGCGCACCGCACAGCCTGAGACGTGGAGGGCAATGGATAGGACAAGGACAGATAGGACAAGAATAAGGGAGGGTTTCAGCCCTCCTATTTTTAAAGGAGAATCTATGCAAGAATCAACCAAGATATGGCTTTATGCAAAAAGCCCGTTTAAAAATGACTATGCCAATGTGATTAACTTTGAGACAGCAGAAGCTATGGAAGACTTTTTCACAAAGACCAATCCACATATAGAAATTGTGTATGAGTATGACAAGTTTCAATATACACAAAGAAACGGCTCTATCGTAGTTTCTGGACGAGTAGAAAAATATGAAAATGTGACTTATATGCGCTTTATCAACAACGGGCGCACCTACTACGCCTTTGTCTTTGACGTTCTCTATATCAATGAAGACGCTACACGCATTATTTACGAGGTGGACGTTTGGAACACCTACCAGCACGAGCTGAAAGCCTTAAACGTGATTGGGCAAGTGGAACAGCAGACGTTGCCCAATGAACTTTGGGCGCTGAAAGACAGTCAACAAGGCTTTTCAGTTGGGACAAAGTACGCTACAAGAGCTGGAGAGGTTGGAATCGATACGGAGTGGCTTGTAGTCGTGGCAAAACCTACGATTAAGATGACCACTAAGGCAAACCGCCCCGTGAATATGAGTTATTCAGGTATGCAGAAAACGTTTAAATACTTTTTTATCCCTGTAAACTTGAAATCGGGAGCAAGTAGACCGTTTATTTTCCAAGGCAAAAAGTATGATAGCTTTTACCTTGAAAATCTATATAAACACCTTTTCGGGTTGAATCAGGACGGGTCAAGCACCGTTAACCAGATTGTCAATATGTATTTAAGCCGTGATATTGGTGTAAAATACAAAGAGACAACAGACGGCGACAAGACCTATATAGAAATATTGTCAAACATCACAGGAAGCGTTGCAGAGATTGGGCGAAAGAATACACGAAATTATAGAAGTTCTGGAAGTAGCTCAAGCGGAGGGAGTGGAAGCACCAACGAAGAGGGCGACACATCAACCGAAGAAAGCCGAGTTAGGTTAGTAACCCGAATTATTAAAAAGCTAGTGTCAGACGCAACAGCCGAAGGGATAGCTGGAATTATCGGGAACTTTTCAGCGGAAAGCAACGTCACAGCCAAGAAATACGAAGCGGACTATGCTACAGGTTACGAATACGAGAAAATGGAATCAGAACCAACAGCCGAAAACCTTATGGGGAGTTGGGGAGCTTTTGCCAGCTTGTACTCTATCAGCTTAAATGAAGCTGGATATAGAGGGAGTGACGGTAAGCACTGGATAGGTATTGGGATAGGTCAGTGGACGGGTCCAAGGGCTGAGGAGCTTTTGAACTTTGCGCACGCACAAGGTAAGAGCCTATGGGATTTTAACCTACAATTTCAATTTATGAACCAAGAGAGCCGAGCGGACACGTTTAGACGTGTAGCCAGTTCCACAGCAAGCGCCAGCACCAACGCAAGCGACTTTATGAACAACTGGGAGGGCGTAGCTTACAAAGAGGGTGAACGAATCGCACAAGCTGAAGCGTGGCTTTCTACTATTCAAGACGAGTTACAGAAAGGATAAGATATGGCAGAAGCAACAGAAACACTAAAAGCACTCAATGAAATCAAGTCCAGAGTTGGGACAAGTGTAGGAAATGGGCAATGTTACGGGCTAGTGGCTTTGTATTCTCAACTGCTGGGTGGTTGTGACATCGGGGGAGGTATCAACACCCCAAACCCCAACGGCAACGGCAGACAAGCCAGCGGAAGCGATACACAGAGGGGCATGAGTGCCAGCAACATCGGGGGCGATTATGACTGGGAAGCGCTGGGCTGGAAAGTCCGCTTTGACCCGTCTTTTGCTGATTTAAGAGTAGGCTGTATTGTCTGCTATATCCCAAGCGGAAACAATATCTGGGGGCATACGTCTGTTATTTCAGCAGTCAACGGCTCAAGCTATGACGTGATAGAGCAAAACTACGCTTGGAGCGGTTACACCACAGAGAGAACGGGAATAGATACGGTTGATAACATTGAAAGCATTATCTACCCTCCCGAAGTCGTCGCAGGTGGAGACGTGGGAGAAATCACAGGCGACACAGGAGACAGACGGCTTGGCAATGGCGACTACTCAAAAACAGCCTTTGACGTTGAAGCCCTACTGATTGAAGTAGACGGATTTTTTGACTATCGCCCTAACGTGTATGAAATCCCTAACCTCCTAAAGATAGCCTATGACCAGATACAAGAGGGCTTACGCTCATACATGGGTAAAGACGACCTAGAAATAGAAGTACAACTATTAAATAGTGAGTTCACAGAGATAGAACTGTATGATATTTACGGTAACAGTTATGTGTATCAACCGCAGTATTTACCAAGAACGATAGACGAAAATCACAAATATAAAGTGGTAGTAAGTGGAAGCCTTGGGGATAGTAACCAAGTCCATATCAACTTTTTAGAGTATAACAACGCTAATAATGTAAGCTATGCTGATAAGAACATTCTGGAAAATTTGAATAGTGGAGAGTGGGCAGAATATAACCCAGAGCATTTCAAGTACGGTTTGAATGACGTGACAGGAAAAAGCGTTGCAATCCTAAATGACGCAGAAGCCAGCTATATTCAAGGTCACAAGAACCAGATGGAGCATACGCAGTTAACTTTCAAAGAGAATCGGGAAATGCTGAAACAGAGTATAGACCTATCTAATAAACAAGTCGCTACAGCCAACTCACAAGCAAGCTATAATGCACAGTTTGCTGTAGACAGCGCCAACATCAACCAATGGACGGAGGGCGCAAGCGGTATCTTAAACGTGGCTGGAAATCTCTTAACGGGTAACTTTGGGGGCGCACTTGGTGGGCTTGCGTCTGGTGGTATGAAAGTATTCAACGCTAACCGTGATTATAATGATAAGGTAGTACAGCAAGGTTTCACAAGTGAAAACAACGCCTTGAAATCACAATCAAACGCACTCGCTAACATGAAATCTAAAATAGCACTAGACCAATCTATCAGAGCTTACAACGCTACGATGGCAGACCTACAGAACCAGCCTATCAGCGTCCAGCAGATTGGGAACGACTTGAGTTTCCAAAGTGGGAACAGGTTGACTGACGTTTATTGGAAAGTCTCGCTAGCTCAAAAAGAAATCATGGGACGAGCGAACGAGTATATCAAATGCTACGGGGTGCTTGTCAACTGGTTCACTAATGACGCTTTAAGCGTGATGAGGTCAAGAAAGCGGTTTAATTATATCAAGATGATTAACGTCAATCTTGGAACACTAAGAGCCAACCAATCGCACATGAACGCACTACAGGCTATTTTTCAGTCAGGTGTAAGGATATGGAACTATTCAGCCAATAAAGAAGACAGCATTTTGTTTGATATTCAGAAAAACAACCCGAATTTTTAAAAGTATGATATAATAAAATTGAAAGGAGTGATTTTCTATCGAAGAGCAAGAAAAATGGTACAACCCGCAGAAAATGTTATCTTATAACCAGTATCTTAATTTTGTCATAGGTGGGCGTGGGATTGGGAAAACTTTCGCACTCAAAAAGCACCTGCTGAAACGGTTCATAGGTAAGGGGGAGCAATTCATCTATTTAAGGCGGAACAAGTCAGAGCTTGACCGCATAGACAAGGACAAGTTTTTTACAACGGAATTGCTTAAACAAGTCTTTACAAATTTTGAGGTAATAGACAGTGACGCCAGCAAAATTCATACTAAGATTGTTTTCAGGGCGGACAATATGGAAGAGGAAGAAAATATTTTAGTTTTGTCTTCTACTAAGATTATTTTAAACGGGAAAATCGTTTGCTATCTCAAGAGCCTATCTACTTGGGTAGACTTGAAAGGGTCAGAATATGATGAGGTTATGAGTATTCTCTACGATGAGGTATTGATAGACGTTACCAGTAAAAAGAGGTATCTTGATAACGAGGTGGAAGCGTTACTAAACTTTATCTTTTCTGTTTTTCGTAGGCGTGACGATTGCCATGCTTATCTACTATCAAATGCAAGTAATTTCAACAATCCCTATTTTGCCTTTCTGAAGTTCTACGATGACAACGGCAAGCGCTTTTACAATATGAAACAATACGCAACCTTGATAGAGTTCCCCCCTCATTCAGCTTTCCAGACAGAGGAAGAAAAAGAGAGCGGATTCTTTAAGCTATTGAGTAAGTCCAGTATTTATGAAAGCGTTGCTAATAATGAGTTTCAGATTAAGAACGATAAGAATATAGCGAAAATTAAAGGCTTGAAGTCTAGGCTGTATAGTTTCTATTGTGACGGTACTTTCTTAACAGGGTACTATATAGACAATATGGTATATATCGCTAAAGGCTTTGACAAGAATTTGACCGCTTATTGTCTGGAAGTGGAACAGGTGGAAGACGGGTTTGTGTACTTGAACAAATCCAGCGCACTAGGTAAGACTTTACGGAGTTTGTACCTTAAGAATATGTTTATTTATGAAGATTTAGAAACTAAAAATAAATTTATAGAGGTTATCAATCATGTTATATAATATTATGCTAGAAGTTGCTAAAGGCGACTATATCACAATTCTCTTTGCTTTGATTCTGTTTGACTTTATCACAGGCTTTCTAAAGGCTTGGAAATGGAAAGTGACAGATAGCTGGACAGGGTTAAAAGGAGTTATCAAACATACCTTAACATTCATCTTTTACTACTTTGTGGCGGTATTTTTGACTTATATTCACGCTATGGCAGTCGGTCAGATTTTACTGGTTATCATTAACTTGTACTATGCACTTTCTATTATGGAAAATCTCGCTGTTATGGGTGTATTTATTCCAAAGTTTATGACGGCTAGAGTACAGGAAGAGCTACAGAAATACACTGCACAACTAGACGCAGGGAAAGAACTACTAGAAGAATTTAAAGGAGATAAGAAATAATGGTTAAAAAGAATGATTTATTTATAGACGTATCAAGCCATAACGGTTACGATATAACAGGTATCTTGGAGCAGATGGGAACGACTAACACGATTGTTAAAATCTCAGAAAGTACGACCTATTTAAACCCTTGCTTGTCTGCTCAAGTGGAACAGTCTACCCCTATTGGTTTTTATCACTTTGCACGCTTTGGCGGAGACGTAGCAGAAGCAGAAGCAGAAGCGCAATTCTTCCTTGACAACATACCCCAAAAAGTTCAATATCTGGTGCTAGACTACGAGGACGACCCAAGCGGAGACTCACAAGCAAACACTAACGCCTGCTTGCGTTTTATGCAGATGATTGCAGACGCTGGATATAAACCTATTTATTATAGTTATAAACCGTTTACCCTTGAAAACGTTGACTATCAGCAGATTCTTGCACAGTTCCCTGATTCTCTATGGATTGCAGGGTATGGACTAAACGATGGTACAGCTAACTTTGAATACTTCCCATCTATGGACGGTATAAGATGGTGGCAATACTCAAGCAATCCGTTTGATAAAAATATAGTCTTGTTAGACGATGAAGAAGACGACAAACCAAAGACCGCTGGAACGTGGAAACAAGACAGCAAGGGCTGGTGGTTCAGACGAAACAATGGCAGTTTCCCCTATAATAAATGGGAAAAAATCGGGGGCGTGTGGTACTACTTCGATAGTAAGGGTTATTGCTTAACAAGCGAATGGCTCAAAGACAATGAAAAATGGTACTACCTCAAAGATAATGGCGCTATGGCGACTGGTTGGGTGCTAATCGGGTCAGAATGGTACTATATGGACAATTCAGGTGCTATGGTCACAGGCTGGGTCAAATACAAGAATAACTGGTATTATATGACAAACGAACGTGGCAATATGGTTTCTAATGAGTTTATTAAGTCTGGAAAAGGTTGGTATTTCATGAGTGCAAGCGGAGAACTTGCAGACAACCCAAGTTTCACGAAAGAACCAGACGGGCTTATCACAGTCGCATAAAAGAAAAGCTAGTAGAAAGTTTCTACTAGCTGTTTTTATATTCTGCTATGATTTTATAAGCGTCTTCATCTGGGTTATCCAGAGCAATGGAGCAAATGGCAGACAGGACGCTGTTCATCTGGTTGTATTTCTGTAAATAGTGATTTTCTAACTGTTTGTAATTGCTGATATGTTTTTCATATCCAGCAAGTGAAAAGGAGTGATGGAGGTTTATGAGTTGCTGAGTCAGCCTTGCTTTGTCTAGCCCGTCTGGATATGCTTTCATCATTTCTGAAAGCGTTTCTAAATAGCTTGTAAATGAATGTATAACCAGTTCATCAAGTGTTACCATACCCCGAACGCTAGAAGCGGTTAGGCTTGCAATCTTTTGACCGTGTAGCCTTAAACTGTTTTCAAATTGTAAGGCTATTTCTTGCTGTTCTAAGCGTGTTTTGTCTTCCATAGTATCAACCCCCTACATTCTCAAGATAAGCGACTAGGCGCAAGATAGAAGCCGTGTTATGGTCATTCTCACGCTTTAACTTGCTGATGGTGCTTTGTTGTTGCTCAAGCTGTTTTTGTTGCTTGAAAATCGTATAGGTCAGTAGTGACATAATCACTAGAAAAACCAATATAGCAAGATTGCAAGAAGCGAACCACCAGAACCAGAAACGACCTTTTTTGTTTAATTTGTTATATGAATTTTTCATTTTCTTAATACCTCAATTTATATAATTCTCTTTCTACAGATAAATAAGTGACCTCTAAATAACCTCTATAAGCTGTAGAACCGTCTGGTTGATAGTGTTGTTCTACATCATATAGATTATAATATTTTGATTCAAATCCCTCTATATCCTCAAATATATGTTTTAAGCGACTAATAGCATAATCTAATGAAATAATCGGAAAGCCATCAAAATAATATTGCTTGACGACCTTTCTAACTCGTTCTATTTCAGTTGGAAAAATCTTGTTTAAATCGTTCATCTTAATATCTCTCCCTTCCTTGTATAAAACGCTCATAAGCTGATTTTAAACAATAGTGACTATATTTTGAAAATTTAAGTTCTTTGATATTTTCAAATATTATCAACTCTTTTTTATTTTTGCTTTCAAATAAATTTTCAGAATATTCTGAATAACCTTTAATAAGATAGTGTTTTCTTTCTGCTTCCAGCTTTTCATCTGGAAAAGTTTTTAAACATTGTATCTTGAGAGGTGTTACCCCCTCAAGAATAATCTGAAATTTTGCTATCATTCTATAAACCCTCTTTACTTAAATACTCATATTTTCCGTCTTTAAAGACTAACAATTTAGTTGGGTTTAGCTTAAACCCTAAGTCACATTTAAGCCTTGCCCTTATTGTATTATAGTCTCTTGCTGATGATTTTGCAAATGATAGCTTAATAACTCTAACATAAGCCTTATAAGGTTTGTCCCTATAAACGTGATAGAACTTGAAAAAATATGTTTCCATGCGCTAACCTTTCCTTAATCATTGATATAAGCAACAAGAGCATAAGAATCAAGCCAACTAGCAATAGAACCGCTACGAGCCAATGAATGATAAATATATTCTGGTGTTTTACCTGTATTTAATTCAAAAATTGTTTTAAAACGGCTGGTGTAACACTAGCCAAGGCTAACAATACTCTTGGTGCTTGGCTATCAAGTGGATAATCTTTAATAATATCCATTGCAAAATCTTGAACCTCTTTTAATTGTGATACATATTTCATTTTTCTAACTCCTTTATTTTAACTAAGTCTATTATAGCATTTCTCAAAATGCTTGTCAAGTGTTTTGTTAAATTA
>ENA-OWLX01000223-OWLX01000223.1-metagenome-genome-assembly--contig:-NODE-223-length-19321-cov-5.974930_pt1 | contig 19321 bp, 22 predicted proteins | sample MGYA00245351_ERZ651106 | MGnify/ENA primary metagenome ERZ651106 (study PRJEB26857, sample SAMEA4031768) | metagenome | biome: human; feature: oral; material: saliva | place: Philippines | collected 2014... | reverse complement strand
CTATGAGAAAATATGGTGAAATAGACTAAGTACAGAAATCCGATATGAGGCGTACGCGAGTCACGCCACAATGACGTATATTCGAAACGAGTATATTTGACCGTTTCATCTTCAGTTTACTATTTCCTAAGTATACTTGAAAATTATTACATAATTTTCAATCCCATTTAGCGAATCAGAAAAGCCAACGCTACTATTCGTCGCGTCGGCTTTCCTTCCCTGCAGAAGGGTTTTCATCCATCTATCTTCGCACTTCGTGCTCGATATATGGGGCTGACGTAAAAACATCGCTTGCGATGTCCTCTCGAAAACTCTCGTGAGTTTTCTCGCTTAGTTTTTCAGACTCAGCTTTGCTTCGTCTCGAAAATGACCGATGCAAAAGCATCGGTCACCCTTAGATGGTGAGACTATTCCCGCTCAATAGAGGAGTGAACGGCCTTCTAGTATTGATATTAAAGGGATTATAGTCTTTATTTTTTATATTGATAGGGAAAGTAACAGGGAATATATTTGTATTTATCCTGTATTTAGTTTTCAAAAGTAAACTAAATCAAGTTTCTTGGTGAATGTACTAGCTTCTATTTTTACTTATCGAGCTTTTAGATACTAAAATATTTTTTAGTAAATAAAACATTTTTGACGTATTACTCTCCAAGATATTTAATATATATTTGACATGGATTCCATTCATCCCAAAGAGTAGGGAAACATTCTAATTCTTTATAACCCATTGCGATATAGAATGCATTAGTAATATCATATTCTTTGTAGTGCCCCATTTTTACAGTTTTTACCTGTGAATAGGAATATCCAAGATTTTTTGCCATATTTTCGAATTCTGTATTTAATCTTGTTCCAATTCCCAATCGATGAAAGTTTTTCTTTATACCCATTACGAAAATTTCTACAGTATCCTTACTTGTTGCATTTAACACGATAAAACCTGCAACATCGTTATTAGCATAACATGCTAAAAATGGTTTATCTTGTGAATCTTTAATATAATTTTCTGTACTTTCAGGTAAACCAAACCATTCAGGAAGGTCATAAAGTACTTCTTTTGATACTTGTTCTTTTTCTTTTTTATCTATTATTTCTTTAATTACTATATCCATATTATCTTCCTCTCAAATCATTAAGTATACATTGTTTTTTGTTTAATTATATCATAAATGATAAGTATCGCACTAAAAAATTAAAAAACTACAAGGAAAGAAATTAAATTCAATCTTGTAGTTTTTAATTTAATAATATTTGTTGTTGAGTATATTATTCTTCACTATCTTTTGTTATAGTATCTTCGCTATGTTCATCTTTTGGCTTTATTTTGCTAAATAGTAAACCTAACATTAGACCTAAGAATGGTCCAATAGAAACACCGACTTTGATATCTCCTATTATATTTCCGATAATAAGACCTACAAGCGGTCCGAAAATAAATACAAAAAGCGCAAAATTAGTAGTTTGTTTTTTCATTATCTCATTCCTATCTATATTATTTTTCTATTAATAGTATATCTTCACAGAGAACCCATCCATTAAATCCATATGAAGCGTAAATTTTATAGTATTTCAAGTTATTATCGATTATATACTTCTTTAATTCTTCAGATGTAGCATAAAAAATTGGAGCTCCATAATTGTTATTTTCTAATATATACTCTGTATTTTCTAAAAAGAAATTTTCGATATCTTCTTCAAATATATCTAAAATAATACTTCCTTTTATTTCATCGTTGAATTTGTATATAAACATATTTTTAAATTCTAGTGTTATATTATTATCAAAGTTTAATTGTATTAAATTTGTTTTAAAGTTAACTATATAGTTTAATAATTCTTTATCATGCAACATTTTTATTCTCCTTTATGTCTTGGCAAAATTTTTTCCCAATCCCACGTATCTCTATGAGTAAATACATTAGTACCATCATCGCCATGAAAATAATCAACATCTATTTTAGCATTACCTTTTTCGTCATAATATCTTCAAATATATCTTCTTTATTTATCTTCATCATAAGGTTCTCTATTTTTCTGTTTTTCTTTTGCTAATGACAATAAATATTCAAACTCATCCTCTGAAAAAAGATCTTTATTTTTATCTGCATGCTCTAATAATATTTCTGGAAAACTTCTTATAAATTCTCTATCTGCTTCATCTTGATCTTTTGCTGGCCATCTTCCTGTTTCTGCATATATTGCGACTTCATAACCATCTCTAGAAGATTTAAGTGCTTTTTCTTTGAGCTCTTTTGTTATTGGGTAAAATACTGGCCCAACATAATCTTTTTCTATTTCTATTTCATATTTCCCATTTTCTTCATAAATTAAAAATCCATCTCCTACATATGTCTTAACATCTGTTTTGTTATAGTTTTCTAATTCTCCTTCTTTTGGCCATCTTTTATTCTCTAAATAAAATATTACCTCTAATGCATCTTTATCTGATTTTCTTGATTTCTCTGCCAACTCTTCCGTTACATCAAAATCAAAAAATTCTTTACCTCTATTCCATACTATACGAAGGCCAAGCTCATCGTTAATTATAGAATGGTATTTAAACTTTTCAAATTCCATAATTACTTTAACTCCTTTTAAACATTCGTTTAACCGTATATTCTTTGGGAGTAAGCTTATTTACTCATCCTTTTCTTATAACAATCTAACTATTTTTCCATACTATTAATCATAAATACACCAACATCTATAATTGGTAGTTTTGTAATTTTTTCTAGCTCTTTTTTTATATATGGAAAATGTGTACATCCTAACACAACAGCTTCTACTTTTGTTTGTTCAAAATAATTAAATAGATTTTTAAAATCAAAATCTCCAACTATTTTATCTGGGCTATTTTTATCCTCAATAGCTTTTACCAATTCTAACATCGACAGGCCAAAAACTTTTAACTCTGGATTAGATAAATATAAATTATTTTCTACACCAGTCAGACCATGAGAATTCGCAGCCATAACAGCCAAATATTTATACTCTAATCCCAAATTTCTATACATCTGCATCGGTGTAATAATATTTATATCATTTTCAAGAGCTAATCTGTCAAAATCGACAACAGAACTCAAAGAATTACAATAAACAAAAATTGCACTACATTGTTGTTCTTTTATTTTATTTATAATTTCTACTATTATATCTTCTCGCTCAGTATCATCTAAAGCTTGAAACGTAGTTTGTTCTACAGGATTTTTCGAAATAGGTATTTTTACTATATCTTTATAACCATATTTTTTTAGCAAATCTTCACCAAGTTGCGAATCAATTGGCGTTCCAGCCATAACCGCTATTTTCATCAACATTCCTCCTCATAACCAAAATTCAATTACATTTAATTATACTACAAACAAATCTAATAAAAAAGAGAATTAAACATAAGTTTAATATAGTTGCATAAAAAGGGCTGTATAATAAATCTGAAGCATGAATTTTTTCCATGCCCTGTATTACACAGAGCCTAAAAGTAAACCTCGAACACTTTGATTTACTCATACTATATACCAAAGAATTCGAGGTTTATCTTAAAACTATTTTATTTCAATTTTTAATTCATCATCTTGATAATCAAGGTTGACTTCCATTCCGTCTTCTATACCATGACGAATAAGTTCTACAGAAAGTTTGTTTTCTATATGACTTTGAATAAATCGTTTAAGTGGACGTGCACCAAACTTCATATCAAATCCAGCTGTCGCTACCCACTCTGAGATTGCTGGTGTATAGCTAAGTTCAATATTTCTAGCTGCAACACGTTTAACAAGCTCATTAAGAAGTTTATTAGCAATACCTTTAATATTATCTTGTGTCAATGGTTTAAAGATAATTATATCATCCATACGGTTAAGTATTTCTGGTTTGAAGTAACCGTAAAGTTGGTTAGTAACATTTTTACGAGTTTCTTCAGAAATAACACCATCTTTTACTTCTTCTAATAATTCTAATGAACCAATGTTAGAAGTCATAATGATAATTGTATTTTTGAAGTCTACTACTACACCTTTAGAATCAGTTAAAGTACCTTCATCTAATAGTTGTAATAAGATGTTAAATACATCTGGATGAGCTTTTTCTATTTCGTCCATTAAGATAATACTATATGGATTACGTCTTACACTTTCAGTAAGTTGTCCACCTTCTTCATAACCGATGTATCCTGGAGGGGCACCGATTAAACGGCTGACTGAGTGTTTTTCCATATATTCACTCATATCTATTCTAACGATATTGCGTTCATCATCGAATAAGTTAAGAGCTAAAGCTTTAGCAAGCTCAGTTTTACCTACACCAGTAGGTCCTAAGAATAGGAAGCTACCGATTGGTCTATTTGGATCGGCAATACCAGCACGAGAACGTAATATTGCATTAGTTACACTCTCAACAGCTTCATCTTGACCTATTACTTTTTCATGAATAGTATCAGCTAAGTTAAGAAGTTTTTCTTTTTCTGTTTCTACTAATCTAGTAACTGGGATACCTGTCATTTGACTTACGATAAAGCCAATTTCATCTTCAGTTACTTCTTGTTTTAATAATTTATAATCTTCATGTTTAGATTTTTCTTCTAATTCTTCTAACTCACGTTTTAATTTTGGTAAAGTTGAGTATTGTAATTCTGAAGCTTTTTCTAAGTTATAGTTATTTTGAGCTTGTTCTAATTCTAATTTAACTCTATCGATTTTTTCACGAAGATCTTTTACCGCAGATAATTTTTCTTTTTCACTATCTACTTGTAATTGAAGTTTATTTTGTTCTTCTTTTAGATTTGCTAATTCTTCTTTTAAGTTTTCTAAACGACGTTGTGATACTTCGTCATCTTCACTACTTAAAGCTTTTTCTTCGATTTCAAGTTGCATTACTTTACGATTGATTGTATCTAACTCTGCTGGGTTAGATGAGTTTTCAGTTTTAATAGTAGCACAAGCTTGGTCGATTAAGTCTATAGCTTTATCTGGTAAGAATCTGTCAGTAATATATCTGTTAGATAATTCTGCAGCTTCTACGATAGCACGGTCAGAAATTTTAACACCGTGATAAACTTCGAATCTTTCTTTAAGACCACGTAGGATAGATATTGTATCTTCTACAGTTGGTTCTTTAACTAGAACTTTTTGGAAACGACGTTCTAATGCAGAGTCTTTTTCGATATATTGACGATATTCATTAAGTGTAGTTGCACCGATACAGTGTAGTTCACCACGAGCAAGCATTGGTTTTAAGATGTTACCTGCGTCCATTGCACCGTCAGTTTTACCTGCACCAACTAACATGTGGATTTCGTCAATAAATAGGATTATTTTACCTTCTTGTTCTTTAACTTCTTTTAATACAGCTTTTAATCTTTCTTCGAATTCACCACGATATTTAGCACCTGCGACTAAACTAGTAAGGTCTAATTCGAATACTGTTTTGTCTTTTAAGCTTTCTGGTACGTCACCACGAACGATACGTTGAGCTAATGCTTCAACAATCGCAGTTTTACCTACACCAGGTTCCCCGATTAATACTGGGTTATTTTTTGTTTTTCTAGATAATATTCTAATTACATTTCTTATTTCTTCATCACGACCAATTACTGGATCGATTTTACCACTACGTGCAGCTTCTACTAAGTCACGTCCGTATTTTTCTAATACTTCGTAGTTGTTTTCTGGATTTTCATTCATAACTTTCTTACCTCCTCTTATACCATCGATAACTTCAGTTACTTGTTTAAGTGTAGCAACTTTATCGACATATTTTTTTACTATACTATTTTTTACATAACTTGCTAGAACTATATGTTCACAAGATATAAATTTATCTTCATATTTATCTTTGTATTTGTTAGCTTCTACTAATAAGGCATTTAAATCGTTACTAAGGTAGCTAGCATAATTTATATTATCGCCTTCTACCGCACTTACTTTTGATATTTCGTGATCTAATTCACGAAGTAAATTTTCCTTATCAATATTAATTCTTCCTAAAATATCACTATATAAGTTACTACCAGTAAGTGCTGCTTTTATAAACATCTCACTCGTAATACTTTGACTTTTTTTCTCTGTTGCAAATTCGGAAGATTTCGCTAAGATTTCTTTCACACTATTTGTAAAACTATTAATATCCATTGTAAATCTCCTTTGTCTTTTTTGTAGGTCTATGCCCGTCTAATTATTATTTTAATGTCAAATTTTCTTTGACCTTTTTTGACCTTAAATAAATTATAACATGTTTGACCTTCTTTGACAATAGTTTTTTTGAAAAAATTTAATGTCAGAATTATGCAATTATTAGAAGGGAGCTATTTCATGGATGGTAATATTTATTTGAAAGTAAGTCATCCTGATTATGTTTTAGCCCATGAGATGGGACATGCTGCTGAAGAGTTTTTGTTTAAAGATAATAAAGAGCTTAAGGAAATTAAAGAGGGCATTCTTAATAATTCCATTATTATACTGAAGCCATATAATGATGGAATTTATTATACTCTGAAAAGTAAAAATTTTGTCAGACCCTAGAAATATTGACTTATTAAATAGAAAGTGATTAAATAAAAGTGTAAAAGAGGATAACTGATGTAGAAAAATCGGTCTCGTCTAACACGGGTACACTAGTGTGTATGCGGATGAGGGATGCCCATTCTTAGAAATGGTTCGACCGCCCCTCCAGTTATCCTTTTAAATTGAATAACTATTAAGCGACTGAAAAGGTCGCTTTTATTTTGGATAAAAACAGAAAGGAGCTCTTATGTCGGAAGGATTAAAAAGACACCATCATCAGTACTTTGAGTACGATATTAAAAGTCATTATGACAAAAATAAAAAGGTGATGGTACGCAACGTTGCCTACATGTGTATGATATGTGGACGGTTAAAGCATGAGACTTTTGAAGAGTATCAGCCCCCGCCAAAATATAAGAAAATCAGACGAAAGGAGAGAAGAGATGGCAAAGCTAAAATGTATCATTCCTGAATATTTTGATAGAGAGCTTGAACGCTATATAAAGCAGGATGAAGTTATTGAAGTTGAAAATAGAAAACGAATTGCACATCTTATCAGTTTGGGATTTGTAGAAGAAGTAAAAGAGGACAAATGATTGTCTTTTTATTTTGCCCTCAGCATGGCATAAAACTGCTTATATGGTGAGACACACCTAAAACAGGCAATAGTGAGACACACTTAAAACAGGAGGAAGAGAAATGTATTTAAAAAAACTATTCAACAGAAGCAGATTTATGAAATTAGCACCTGAAGGAGAGCCTGGTAGTGGAGGAGCTAATCCGCAAAATAATGGTTCTAACGAAGGACAGGCTAATATTAGTATTGACTATGACAAGCTAGCAGAAGTAGTCAACAAGAGGTCTTCAGCAACTGCTGACAGCGTATTAAAAGGTCAGCTAAAAGACTTAGGACTAAGCGGTGAAGATCTTAATAAAGCCGTTGCTGATTTTAAGAACAAGAAGGCTTCAGAAGAACAGGCTAAGCAGGAGCAGGCTCAGAAGATGGCTGATGAGAATAAGACATTGAGACAGCAATTATTAAATATGAATATTTCATCAAAGCTATCAGAGCTTGCTTCAGGTGAGGGCATTGATCCATCTAAGGTTCCATTCTTGGAGAAGCTGATTGATAAAGCTAAATTAGTAAAAGAAGATGGAACATTGGCTGCAGATGATGATTTCAAAAAGGAAATCGGAGAAGTGCTTAAGGCATTTCCTGACTTTAAAATGGGGCAAAACAAAAGCGGTAATGGATTTCAGCAAATTGGAAGCAATGGAAGTCAAGGATCATCCGGAGCTTCGGTCAATGAACAGCTGGACGCTATATTCGGCATTAAGAAGAAATAAACAATTAAGGAGGATTTTAAGAAATGGCAGTATTAAATTATGTAACAGATTTTCAGCCTAGAATTTTAGATATGTATTCACATGAACTAAAATCTAACGCATTATTTAACTCAAATTTAGACATTCAAATAAAGAATGCTAAAACTATTAAATTACCCAAGATTACGGTAGGAGGATATAAAGACCACAATCGTGGAACTTTAGGCTTCAATACAGGAACTTATGGTAACGATTGGGAGGAGAAGTCACTAGATCATGATAGAGATATTGAGTTCGCAATCGACCCAATGGATGTTGATGAGACTAACCAGGTTGTTTCTATCGCAAATATTCAGAAGCGTTTTGAGACAACACAGGCAATTCCTGAATTGGATTGTTATACATTCTCAAAATTATTCACTGAAGCAAAGAGAGTAGGATCAACTATTAAAGATACAGTTCTTACTAAATCAAATATCTTAACTGAATTTGATGACGCATTGCAGGCGTTTGAAGATGCTGGAGTGCCTTTGGAGAGAGTGGTGCTATATTGTACACCAGCAGTTAAGAAGCTGTTAAAGACAGCTGAAGGCATTACTAGAACGTTAGATGTTTCAAAGTTAAACAGCATTGACAGAAGAGTATTATCAATTGATGACATCAGAGAAGTCGTAACAGTTCCATCATCAAGATTCAAGACAGCTTATGACTTTACAGACGGATTTAAGGTTGCAAGCGCAACTGGAAAGCAGATTAACTTTATTTTAATTGACCCTGAGGCTCAGGTTTCAAGAGTCAAGTACTCATTTATCAACGTATATACACCTGGTCATGATTCACGTGTTGCTGATAACTATTTATACCAGAATAGACGCTTTAACGGCACTTTTGGATTGGATGAATTATTAAAGGCCGGATGTGTCATCAATGCTGAAACAGGAGCCTAGGAGGTGATTGTATGATGCAGGCAGTAAAGGACAATAAAGTTTATACAATCAGCGAAGCTTTGAAAGATTCATATCTTAAGCAGGGCTTTGATATCTATGATCAGGACGGCAAAGTCGAGGAATATTCTCCTCTTAAAACAGTTAAGTATAGTGAGTATAAAAAGCTGAAAGAAGAGAATGAAAATTTAAAGGAACAGCTTGAAAAGCTAACTCCTAAGCCGGAAGAGACTAAAAACACATCTAAAAAATAAAGGAGGTACCGTTTATGTACCAGCCTTACTTAAGCATTGAAGATTTTAAAGAGTATGATCCAAATACAAATATTGAAGATGAAAAGCTGAAAAGAAGAATTGAACAGGCAAGCAGACATATTGACTTGCTTACCTTCAATCGCATTGTTGGCAGCATGGACAATCTGACATCATATCAGGAAGACAATATTAAGTATGTTGCCTTAAGGCTTGTAGAGTTTGAATATGAGAATGAAGACCTGATCAGCAGTATTTTAGCTTCCTATTCAATTAATGGAGTTAGTATGGATTTCAATAAAAGCTACAGTGTTGAGGTCATAAATGGGGTTGTTATTCCTAAAACGCTGTATTCTCTGTTATGCCAGACAGGGCTATGCACAAGGAGCTTCTACTACTGATGAAGTATCCTAGCTTAGTCCCTAAGGCATTCTGCAAGACACCTATACATGTTAAAATTGAGGATATAGGCTTGTCCGAAGAGGGCGAGCCTATTACTCTTCTTGATAAAGACTTGAAGTGCAATTATCAAGATAAGGCCTACAAGACGCTTACAGCCCAGCAGAAACTTGTAACTCTTTCAGCAAAAGCTTATTTTAATGGCGATATTGTACCTAATATTGATGTAATCAGTGGTGGTACTGTTGAGGTATTCGGCGTTAAAAGACAGATTTATCAGGGAACCAAGGCAAGGAATCCTGATGGAACTGTCAATTATACACTGCTGGAGCTTGAATAATGGCAAAAGCAAAGGTAAAGCTGAATATCCCACAGATGAATGCTTTGAATGATAGTATTATTCATTCTCTTGAGAAAACGGGAGAAGCTTTAAAAGGTGAAGTTATTAATGATCAGGTAATGCCTTTTGATAGTGGCAATCTTCAAAATGAATCAACATTTGTTGATTATTCTGAAAGCGGCAAAGGGATTGTAAGCATTGTATCAAGCTCGCCTTATGCAAGACGTCTTTATTATCATCCTGAATTTAATTTTAATCATTCAAATAATCCTAACGCAAAAGGTAAATGGTTTGATGATTATCAGGAGAACGGAAGAAAAAAAGACTTTTGTACCAAGGCATTTAAGAATTTTTTAAAAAAGGAGTTATAGCTATGCTGACTTTAAAGATGATAAAAGACTGGCTAAAGACATTAGCCCTTGGAGCTGAGCATTTCTATATCGGAAAGCTTGATAATAAGACCGAAAAATCATTAGGCGTTTATGACATGAATACAAGTGTTATGGCTGATATTGCTTTAGGTGGAAAAGAGAATACGAAAACAGGTAAGAAATACATAACTCTGCTTATCCATTGGGATAAGAACATGGATCATACAGAAGTGGCGGCCTATAAAATCTACAATAGACTTTCCTATCTTACTAACGTTGAGATTGAAGGTATTGATGTGGATTATATAGAGCTTCCGGATAACGAGCCAATTTTTGTAGATACGGACAAGAACGGAGTCTATGAAATGGTTATTAATTTAATTATTTATTTTAAGAAATAAGGAGGAAATGAAATGGGAGCACAGACAGGAGTATATCCTTGCTATAAGAACCAGTTTAAGATCGGAAAGACTGCAACTATGAATTCTATTGCTGATATGGAAACATTCGGGGTATCTATTGATAATGGCGTAGAAGAATGGAATCCTTTCGATACTGAGGGATGGACAAGACGTTTACTGACATCTAAGTCCATTACTATTTCAGTATCCGGAAAGAGAAATGTAGGAGACGCAGGCAATGACTATGTCTCTAAATTATACTCAGCTAATGGGAGAGACGCAGAAGCTGACTTTGAGTGGGTATTCCCGGATGGATCAAAGATTCTATTTGCAGGAGCTGTAATCAATGTTTCCAACATGGGAGCTGGAGATTCAACGGCTGTTGCACCGCTTGAATTTGATGTTCTGTCAAACGGCAAGCCTACATTTACGCCGGCAGGGTAATATCATGGAGGGAATATCCCTCCTTTTTTATTTAATTTAATTTAAGGAGATAACATATATGGCAAAACATATTGATTTAACAAGCAAATTTGATAATGAGAAGCCAACAATTAAAATCGGGGACCTGGAATTTGAAGTCAATGATGAAAAGACAAATGTTCTCATGGTTCAAGAACTGATGGCTGAAAATTCAGAAAATGAATATGAAATGATGGATAAAGCTATTAAACAGCTTGTTGGCAAGAAAGCATTTGAAAAAATTGAAAAAATGAATTTAAGAATGGTTGAATATAAAACGCTGTTTATCGGACTTATGTCCGTTATCAATGATGAGGAATTTGAGGAAACAGAAAAACGATTTCAAAACAGCTGATAAGCATAAAACATCTGAATACTATTATGACATTGTTGAAGACTGGGCACTCATTGAGAGTTCCTTTTTTATGCAGTACGGCATAAGACTAAGGCGGGTCAATGATATGCCGTGGGATGAATTCTGTTCTTATCTGCAAGGCATTATGCCTACTACTCCACTCGGGAATATGGTTCAGATACGTTCTGAAACCGATAGGGATATTATCAAAGGATTTACGTTCGAACAAAAGAGAATACATTCAGAATGGCAAAAGAGGCTGGCTTATGAGAAGCCTGAGAATGAAGTCAATAATGCAATAGAGATGTTTAAGAACGTATTTAAGAATCTAGCGGAAGGAGGTGCTTAAATGGGAAGAAGCATAGGAGAGATTGCTTTAGACTTAACAATTAATCCGGGACGTTTGATGAAGCAGGTCAACAATGAATCAAATAATGCTGCCAAAGTAATCGAAGGAAACTTTAACAGATCATTCAAGAAGATTGGCGCAATGGCAGCGGCCGCTCTTTCAGTAAGAGCAATAGGTAATTTCGTATCCGACTGTCTTAAGCTCGGATCAGACCTTGCGGAAGTACAGAATGTCGTAGATACAGCCTTTCCGCACATGACGAAGAGGGTTAATGAATTTGCCAAAAATTCCATGGAGCAGTTCGGGCTTTCTGAAACCGTAGCAAAGAACTATATGGGAACGTTCGGTGCGATGTCTAAGGCATTCGGATATAACGAACAAGCGGCAGAAAGCATGTCTGAGACATTAACAGGGCTTGCTGGAGATGTAGCATCCTTTTATAACATGTCAACCGACGAGGCATTTACAAAGCTGAAATCTGTATTTACAGGAGAGACTGAATCTCTAAAATCGCTTGGCGTGGTCATGACAGAAACTGCACTCAATGCATTTGCTATGGCTAATGGATTTGGCAAGACTGTTAATAAAATGACTGAGCAGGAGAAAGTTGCTTTAAGGCTTGCCTTTGTTACAGATAAGCTGTCCATGGCAAGCGGAGACTTTGCCAAAACATCGGACTCATGGGCCAATCAGACAAGAGTACTAACGCTTAGATTTGATGCCTTAAAAGCTTCATTAGGCAAGGGATTTATTGCTCTGTTTACTCCCATTGTAAAAGGCATAAACTGGGTTTTAGCGGCTCTAAAACCGTTAGCTGATTCATTTGCTAGTATGATGGAATTCTTAACAGGAAAGAAGACAGAAACCAGTGGCGGCGGAATTGCTGATAATTTTGACTCAACAGCCTCTGCGGCGAATAATGCAAGCAATGCGGTTCAGAATGCTGGAGATAGCGTAAGCGGTGCTTCAGATAAAGCAGGGAAGGCTTCGGATAATGCTGCTAAAAAAGCTAAGAAGAACGCTAAAGCGATTCAGAAAGCCTTTGCTAAAATTGACACAATCAATAAACTTACATTCGGAAATAACAGTGATAGCTCATCTGATCCGAGCTCTGGTGGTAAGCCAGGTGGTGGAAAAGGTTCCGGCGGTAGTGGCGCGGGATCCGGAAATATGCCGATTGGTAAGGCGGTAGACTTTGGAAAGCCGACTCAAGGCGCGAATATATTCAGCAATATCATGAAAGATATCATAGCTGAAATTACAAGATTGAAAGATTTATTTAAAAGTGGATTCAATCTAGGTTTTGGAAATTCATTAGAAATTATTGATAGCATAAAATCTAATTTAGAATCGATAGATACAAGTCTTAAAGATATATTTACAGATTCTAATGTTGTTTCAGCTGCTAAACGTATGGCTGATAACATTATCTTTAATCTCGGATTAGTGACAGGTTCTGCTACACGAATAGGACTAACTTTTATTGATCTGTTTACAGGTTCTATTTCTAAGTATCTTGATTCTAATAAAGAATTTTTAAAAAGAAAATTAATTGAAATATTTGATATCACATCAAAAAGAAGTGTCATTATAGGAACATTCTCGCTTGTGGTTGCAGATATAGCAGAAGTCTTTAGAAGTAGTACCGCTAAGAATATAGGAAGCAACCTTATTGGTATTATCGCTAATGGAGCTATTAGCTCAATGACACTTATTTATAAGCTTGGAACTGATATTTTAAATGCTATTACTCAGCCTATCATTACTAACAAGAATGCTATTATTGAAGCTATTCAGTCAACCCTGAAGCCAATTGATTCGGTGATTGAAATAATTAAGACTACTTTAGATGGTCTTTGGATGAAGGTTGATGATGTCTACAATAATCATATTAAGCCGGCTATAGATGCAGTCAGTGGAGCATGGAGCGCATTGTTAAAAGGATTCCTTAATGGATACAATACTTTTGTCGTTCCTGTTCTAAACTGGTTTGCTAATGGGTTTAAGCATACCATGGAAGGGCCTGTAGGAAACGCCATTAATTCCGTTAAGGACGCATTCAGCACGCTATGGGACGCTGTTAGAGATTTTTATACTTCAATACAGCCTGTAGCTAATTTTTTAGGCGGAGCATTTGCAGGTGTGCTGGGCCTTGTAGGCGGAATACTTGGAGGTGCCTTTCTGATTGCACTTAATGTAGTAAGCGTAGCGGTTAAATTCCTGGCTGATACTATTAAGGCTATTATTGATGTGTTCAGAGCTTTTGGATCAGTTGTTTCTTCAATCGCTTCAGGATCAAAGAATGCAATTGTCGCATTTAAGGAAGGGGCTGTTAATGCGTTTAATGGCGCTAAAAGCATAATGAGCTCGTTAATCAGCTGGCTGAAATCAACATTCGGGCCTGTTTTCGGCTCTGTATTCAGTGCTGCTAAAACAGCGGTAAATGGATTTAAGAACTACCTTTCACCAATATTTAACAGCATAAAGGGGGTATTCAACGGGATTACCTCATTCCTTAGCGGTGTCTTTACAAACAACTGGAGGAGAGCGTGGAATGGCGTTAAGTCTATATTCTCAAACATAGTAGGTGGCTTTGCAAATATATTTAAAGCACCTCTTAATGCCATGATCGGCGGGGTTAATGCCATGATTGGTGGTCTTAATAAGGTTAAAATTCCTGATTGGGTACCTGTTGTTGGTGGAAAGGGTATTAACATACCTAAGATTCCAAAACTCGCGCAAGGTGGCTATGTAGGGCCTAATCAGCCTCGATTAGCAATGATAGGTGATAACAGGCATTATGGTGAGATTGTGGCACCTGAAAATAAACTTGAGGATATGGTAGACAATGCTTTAAAGAGACAGAAAGAGTCAGGGAATTTGCAAGGCCTTGATATACTAATTAGCCTAATAAGAGAATTAATTGAACTTGTTAAGACTTTAAAGATCAAGGTCGATTTAGATATGAAGAGACTATCCATATCTCTTGAGAATGCGCAAAGAGAAAGAAAGATGATAGGAGGATAGGTATTATGTATAAACCGGTATTGTATTTGAATGGAGCGGAAATAAAAAACATCACCTCCTATAATGACCTTTTATCCGAGCAGGACGGAGAGAACTCAGGCCGTACTCCTACCCTTATTATGCACAGAGATATTTTAGGAAGACTGCTGAGCATTACTGCAAAAGTAGAGTATGTAACCCTTGCTGAAGGTATGGAGCTTTTAAATATTTTAAAAGACCACAGTATTCAGGCTAAATTCCTGAACAGCGAGACAGGAGAGTACTCTATTGCTTCATGCTACTGTGTTGACCCCAAAAAAGAAATGATACCAGGTGGCTATTTTAAGTCTATTGAGTTTACTCTTAACTCAAACAGGAGGTTTGATTAATGTATCAGTCAAGTGAGTTGCTAAAAAAGGCCATATCCGGAGATACAAGGCGTATCTTCGGATATATTCTTTTAAATAATCAGCAATATAATTTTATTAAATGTGATTTAACAGATACTATCTTTAATGATGAAAAGAAGTCTTTTATAGGAAGCTTTATCGGAAAGAGCGGAACCATCAAGCTAGATCACTTTGATAGCCTTGATCTCGAGAATAAAGAATTTGAGCTTTACTTTGGAATAAGGCTTGAAGATGGTACTGATGAATATATAAAAATGGGAGTATTCATGGTCTATGAGAAGACATCACAGACCGAGTTTAAATTCGCTGACAGCAGAACTAAATTTAATGTTCTGTTTGATGAATCAAAGCTTAGCTTTCCGTGCACAGTTAAGGACTATCTTCTGCTTGCATGTGCAGATAGCAAGGTACCTCTGGATACTGAATCATTCATAAATTCTAATCTAGAAATCAAAGAACCACTAGGCTTTTATGAGCTGAAATGTGGGAATATTGTTTCCGGGATTGCTCAAGCAGCGGGAGGATTTGCTAAAATAAATACTTCAGGTCATCTTGAAATAAGACAACTTGAACAAACCGATTTTAATGTAACAACCAATATGCAGTCATCTTGGCCGATTACTAAACTTACATATGGTCCTCTTAATTCATTAGCGATATTGAGCGAAGAATTACCAACTAACGAGGGAATGGATGAAGAAGATCAATCCTCATCCAATACAGAAGTTCAAAAGTCATATTTAAGAACTCATAGAGAACTTCCCAATATAGCTGAAGATGAATTAAAAGAGCTATCCATTGTTGGCAATCCTTTTCTTGCAGTCAACCCTGAAACAGCTATAGAGCCACTATGGAATATCTATAGAAATTTCATATATGTACCATATTCAGTGAAGACTCAAGGTTTCTTTAATCTTGAATCAGGCGACATGTGTAAGCTTATGTTAAGGAATGGAAGCTACATTGATATTATAATTATGACTAACATTCTTTCTTATTCAGGTGGTATATCAAGCACTCTAGAATCTTATCCGCTTGACAAAGAGCAGGAAGGCTACGCAACGGTCAATGACGCTATAAAAGCCACACAAAACGTAAAAAAGTTGATTATTGATGTAAACAGAAACAAGAATAGAATTGATTTAATAAGCAGCACTGCTGAGAACAATGAGAATCTTCTTTCAAGACTATCTTTAACAATGGAAAGTATTTCACAGACAATCGAGAAGAAAAACGGAGAAACGGATACAAAGATGTCAGGCCTTGAAACGGCTTTAGATAAAATCACGGGGCTTGTTCAAAGTGTTCAGAAATCACTTGTTGGAACAACAAACGTACTTAAAAGTATGAATTTACTTGAAGCTGTAAGCAGACCAAGTGAAGCCAGTACTAATGCCTATGAGAGTGGTATTCTAAAGCTTGGCTATGCATCAAAAGGAAGTTTTGATTTCTACAAAAGAGATAATTTTACAGAAGAATATGATGAAAATAAGGTATATTCATTATCAATTACCATGTCATGTGATAATGAGACAGAACATGCTGTTAATGTGTTTATAGGAGACAGAGAAGAATCGTATATAGCTTCTCATAAGGAGCAGAACTTTACGATTGATGGCATAAGATTCAATGATTTCAAAAGATTGTCAATAGCCAGTGATGATGTATTCTATCTGCTTATCAGCAAGCTGAGGCTTGTTGAAGGGGATAAATATATTGACATTGCCGAAGGAATTAAAAGCCTATCCACGAATGTGGAACAGAATGACAGCACCATCCAGTTTGTAACCAGACAACTTGAAGGAATGGCCAAGGACTTAAAAAATGAAAAGGATGCAACAAGAATATTTAAGAAGTTCATCAGGCTAAATGAGGATCCAAACGATGCCAGCATCACGCTATGCACGTCCAGCAGGGAAGACGGACAGCCTGACGGATTCACGGCAAAGCTGACATCGCACGGACTAAATTTCTATCAGAACTATACAGATGAAAACCCAATAGCCTATTTTAAACATAATGAATTCTATATTGAAAGAGGAGTCGTTGTATCAAGCATGAGAATAGGTAGGTATGAATGGCGTCCTTTAAAAAATGAAAATGGAGATGATCTATTGGTTCTTAAATATGTAGGGGGTGTTGACTAATGGCAATGTGGACTAAATACGATAATCATGGTTATCATATATCGTTGTATGTAAATGAAGATAGTTATTCAATTGAGACTAATAGTTCTAAAGTTACATATAGCTTTAGACTACATACATCAAACAACTACTATTCAACACAATCGACCAAATCTCCATGGACTTTAAAAATTGACGGGATTGTAAATAAAAGTGGCTATATTCCTAGTTCAGTATCTAAAAATAGTACTTATACCCTCACTAGCGATACAGTAACGGTTTATCATAATGATGATGGAAATAAAAGTTTTAATTGTCAAGCTTGGATAACTAGTAAGAAGTCTGCAAGCTATTATCCACAATCTATGTCTATATCAAACGATTATCAGTTAACTTATCTGCCAAGGTATTTAAGTGGAGTTAGTGTATGGGTCATATCTCAAACTGAAACTGCTGTAACTTGGGGTTGGAAAGCTAATGAAAATGTAAGCAACATAGGCTATTATTGGGATAATGGTACGTGGCATTACACAGAGCAAAATATTAATAAAAATAATGGTAGCTTTATAATTAATGATATTCAACCAGGAAGTAGTCATCAGATCAATATTGGTTTACAACGTAAAGACAGTGGTCTATGGAGCTATTGTGGCAATAAATCATGCTCCACTTATGGCTATCCATTTTGCAGTCATGGTAAAGATTTTAATATTGGAGAACCGTGTACTTTAAATTTATTTAATCCATTAAAAAGAAATATTTTAGTGGAGATGTTCGGTGATGATGGAAACTTAATATCAAGCTTCAATACCACATCTAACAGCTATACAGGATTTATCAACGAGACATCTAAGGATAATCTGTTAAAGTCTATCCCAAACAAATATACAGGTCATTATACTATTAAGGTGACTTACGAAGACCATGTTAATATAAGGAATGCTAATGACTATTACCATGCTGTCAATTATCTAACACAATATGATAGTATAGAAGCAAGAGACTGGAATGAGTCAACCGTTTTAGCAACAAAGAATGACTCATTAATAGTTAAGAAAATGTCCAAGATTCAGATTAATGTTTCAAATATTAGGGCATCACCTTATACAACCATAAATAAGTTTATCGTCTTGTATAATGACGAAACAAAAGAATACTTATTTGAAAATAATACAACATCATTTAACAAGGTGTCATTACAGTTTGAAAATTCAAATGCTGATGAAGCTACAGTAAAGATTATAGACAGCAGAGGTCTTACAAAAACTACTGTTTATAAAATAGTATTTACTGAATACACGCTTCCTAAACTGTCAATAACGGCTGTAAGAGGTGACTATGATCCTGTGTACACCACGTGGAATGATGACGAGTCGTGGGGGAAATGGGCAAAGGTATTATTAAACGGTTATGTCGATCCTAGGCTTGAAATAGATTCAAATAAATCAAAAATTGTACTGAATAGCGAAGAAATCTATTTTTCTGATTTCAGCAATAAATATATGGGAAAGAACAAGCTTGAGCCCACATACGGCTACACGATTAATGCGATTTTGTATGACACGCTAGGCAGAAGCGTTACTGCAAGCGCAATTATATCAAGTGGACAGCCTATCATGAGCATTATCAACGAAAGCGGGATTGCATTTGGAACCATTCCGGAAGAGAAAAAGTTCATGATAAGAAATCTTCAGCTTGATACTATCTATAATAATGTTTTACAAAGTCTATACGATTTTGTTAGAACAAATACTATCTTTATAAGACATGAAACTAGAACATTCACGCAAGGTGGAAGTAAAGAGGAATGGTGGTGGTTTGGTACATTAAAATCTGAATCTAATATGTCTAGAGAAGCATTTGTAGACATACAAGATTCAAACGGTAAAGTACATTTTACTAGAAATGTATATCAAGATAATGGAATAAAAACCTATTTATATAACTGGGGTAACGAAACGAGCATTACTGTCACGGTTACTTGTTTGTATTTTAATCCAAATACAATGAATACATATGATCAGTATACGAACCCAGTAATAAATAATGTCGAAAAAATGAATAATGGGGAAAACCCCGAT
>ENA-OWLX01000221-OWLX01000221.1-metagenome-genome-assembly--contig:-NODE-221-length-19519-cov-4.897760_pt1 | contig 19519 bp, 16 predicted proteins | sample MGYA00245351_ERZ651106 | MGnify/ENA primary metagenome ERZ651106 (study PRJEB26857, sample SAMEA4031768) | metagenome | biome: human; feature: oral; material: saliva | place: Philippines | collected 2014... | reverse complement strand
CCCGCCGTATCGATGAATCGCCACGGGTAGCCGCCCAACTCAATAACCTCATCAATAGGGTCACGCGTAGTACCCGCAAGGTCATTCACAACCGCACGTTCAGAGCCCGCTAGCTTATTCAGCAGCGAGGATTTGCCCACGTTGGGGCGACCAATCAGCGCCACACGGCGCGGCCCACCCAGCGCATCCGGCTGTGCATACTGGGAGTGCTCGGGCATGACCTCTAGAAGTTCGTCAAGGGCATCCGCAAGGCCACGACCGTGCAAACCCGAAACCGGGAAGGGCTGTCCCATGCCCAGCGACCACAGGCTGTAGATTTCCGGTTCCAAGTGGGAATCGTCGATCTTATTTGCCATCAGAATGATGGGCTTCTTGACACGGCGAAGCATACGCACGATCTGTTCATCTGAGGCGGTAATTCCCACGCGTGCGTCCACAACCAGGATGACAACATCGGCCTGCTCAACCGCAATCTCCGCCTGATCCGCTACCTGAGCATCAATACCACGAGCATCGGACTCCCAGCCGCCGGTATCGACGAGGGTAAAGCGTTTGCCAACCCATTCGGCTTTATAGGAGACGCGGTCGCGAGTCACGCCCGGCTTATCTTCTACCACGGCTTCCCGACGCCCCAGAATGCGGTTAATAATGGTGGATTTTCCCACGTTGGGGCGCCCCACGATAGCTACTACAGGATCGGCGAATTGTTCGTCTTCTTCGTCAAAGTCGAAACCCCAAGCGCCAAGAAGGGCACGGTCTTCTTCATCAAGGTCATAGTCGTCGAGTCCTTCCAGAAGAGCCTGCGCACGCGCTTCTGCGGTTTCGTCGTCAATATCGGCTAAACGTTCGGTGAGGTCATCTTCTCCGCCGCCTAGGTATTTGTCTTCGTAGTCGTCGCGGGTAGCGTCGTTCTCAACCATGCGCCGTCCTTTCTTCTGCGCGAACGCCAGCTTAAGGCTTGTCCTAGCAGCTTTAATTTCTCACTAGTATGTTCGCTGTCTTTTCAAGTATTTTATGCGGTCTCGGTCCCTGCAGAGGCATCCCGTGATGCCTGTCGTTTCGCCTTCACCTGTGCATTAACAGCATTAATAACTGCTGATACGGTCTCGTTAAAATCCAGATCCGAGCTGTCTACCAGGGTTACACCGGGGGCGGCTTCCATAAAATTGTTTACCTTAGAATCCTGGGTATCGCGTTCAGAGATCTGCTGCGTAAGGTCGCCGGACTCCCCTGATTTTTCGGTGTTCTCTAGTCCACGGCGTGCCATGCGCACCTCTTCCGATGCGGTTAGCAGTATGCGTGCATCTGCATCCGGTGCCACCACGGTTGTAATATCTCGCCCCTCCGCCACAATACCGTTGACCGCCTGGTTGATCGTCCAGCGTTGTAGCTCGATGAGGTATTCACGAACGGCAGGCACAGAGGCTACGGCAGAGACCGCACCAGAAATTCGTTCAGTGCGGATTTCCTCGCGAATATCGGTGGTGCCCATCAAAATTTCTTCTTCTTTGATATTGGTTCCGAAGACGAGAGGCATCTCTTGCACAGCTTTCCCGATAGCATCTTGGTCAGCAAGATCAATATCGAGTTGAAGTACACGATAGGTTGCGGCACGATACATAGCGCCTGTGTCTAGATACGCTAACCCGAAATGGCGTGCGACTTCTTTTGAGACCGATGATTTTCCAGAACCTGACGGTCCATCGATCGCGATCGTAAGTTTAGGGTTCTCATGCATAACATTACTTTCTGTCTGCGAGGGGTCCCGCATGTTGAGTGTCAAAATAATCTTGAATATCCAGGCTTACGGGAGGGGTAACTGCTGAGGAACGCCAGCTATTTTACGACTTTCCAGCCTCGTTCCGTAAGCCCGTCTACCAAATAGTCGTGTTTTGCCGGGTTTACCGAGACCTCAGCCATGCCGACGGGCGCGCCCGTGGAGTGCTCCAGCCGCAAATCTTCAAGGTTAATCCCCAAGTCGCCAATATCTGCCAGCATCCGTGCCAAAGTTCCGGGCTCATCATCAACCAAAACGGTGAGGGTCGCAAAAGCCGTCGGAACTCCGCCGTGTTTACCGGGGATGCGCGCCACACCGGCGTTGCCTTCGCTCATCAGCTGCGCAAGATCAAGCCTGGCGCCCGATGCCAAAGGATCTTCCAATGTTTCAATCAGACGGTTTAAATCTTCTCGCACACCATAGAGGCTTTTCACGATAGGCGCTGCGTTCGCCGCAAAAATCTGCACCCAGAGTGCAGGGTCGGAAGCAGCGATGCGAACCGTATCGCGAAGCCCTTGCCCCGCTAAACCAAGCGCATATAAGGGAGTTTCCTGCAGCCGAGTCGCTAGCAGGGAGCTCATAGCCTGCGGCAGATGGGAAATCAACGCAACCGTTTCGTCGTGTTCTTCAGCGCTAAGAGTCGTCACGAAAGAGCCAAGCTCTACCGCAAGGGCGCGCACTAATCGCACGCACTCGATACGTGCATCGTCATGTTCGCAGATAATCCAGGGACGCGCCTGAAAAAGCTCCCCACGCGCCGCAACCGGGCCGGTCTTTTCACGCCCAGCCATCGGGTGCGAACCAACGTATCGTGAAGCATCAGCATCAGAGGCGAGTACCTGCTCTAAAGGCTGTACTTTAACGGAGGCAATGTCGGTCACGGTAGCACCCGCATATCCGGGGCTAGGCGCATACTCCCGCAATGCCTGTATGCAAAGTTTTCCGGCTATATCCGGCGGAGAAGCCACAACTACCAGCTGCGGGGTGAAAGACTCACGCTCATCGGGCTCAAGGGTATCGAGCCGGGTTCCTGCTCCAATATCTTCGGCGACGGCTTCAACGGTGGGCGAAATATCCTGCAGATAAACTTCAAGCCCCGCAGCACGCAAACCTAGCCCGATAGATGCACCCAATAGGCCAGCCCCTACCACGAGGACCGGTCCTTCCAGCATGGGGGTCATAGTTGTTTCTGTCATTACATCTCCACCGAAGCAAGCAGATGCCCAATTTCGACTTTAGAAAGATTACGAACAGTCCCCTGCTTCTGCGATCCGATACGAATGGGACCCATCTGCACACGAACAAGTTTCTCCACAGGATACCCCACGGCTTCAAAGAGGCGGCGCACAATACGGTTCTTGCCCGAGTGAATGGTCACTTCAATCAGCACATGGCCGGGCGCCGAATCCACAAGTTTAAAGGAGTCCACCCTCGATACGCCGTCTTCAAGGCGAATACCTTTCTTCAGCTCAGCGCCAATACCTGATTCTACTGGACCGCGCACCTGCACCAGATACGTTTTGGGTACCTCATACGAAGGATGTGTTAAACGGTTTGCGAGCTCGCCGTCGTTAGTAAGAAGCAGCAGACCCTCGGTTTCCACGTCTAATCGTCCCACATGGAAAACACGCTCATTCATAGAGTCACGTAGAAAATCTTTAATGCAGGGGCGGCCATCGGGGTCTTCCATCGTGGAAACGACGCCAGCAGGTTTATTGAACGCCATGTAGATGAGCTTTTCGTTAGTCTGCACGGTCATACCATCAACCTGCACAATCACATCGGCAGGATTAACACGCACTCCCAGCTCGGTCACGACCTCACCGTTAACGGTCACTCGTCCTTCCGTGATCATCTCTTCACATACACGACGCGATGCAACACCTGCCTGCGCCATCAATTTTTGCAGGCGTACACCGTCGTGATCATAGAAATCAAAATGATCCACAGGCGCGTTACGGGGACGGCGTGGGCGATGTGGCCCAGAGTAGTTATTTACCCTGTATTCGCCGCGCTCATGTGGGAAAGCTTCGCCGGAACGATAGGGGCGATGCGGTGCCCGCCTATCCCGCTTGGAAGCACCCGCGCCGTGGCTACGCGCGGCGCGTGGAGACCCTGATGTACCGGCTTTAGGCTTTCCGCCGCCTGAAGTTTTGCCGCTAAATTTACCGCCTCGGGTTGAGGAGCTAGCGCCCACGCCATTACGTTTCGCGCCGGGTCGAGGTTTCCGCGACCCGGGGTTTTTACCGTGAGATTTTCCATATGCCATAGTCTTATTCCTTATGTCGTTCGTTTGAAGTTTTCACAAGATTTTGATGCCCACCGCTTCCTAGATTTAGTCCGCGGGCGGATAGGTTAGTTACGATTACCGTGTTCAGAGGGGCTGTCAGAGAGCACTGCTGCCTCGGTTTCATCAGGTAAAAGAGGAGCAAGCGAAGGAAGCTCTTCCAGAGAGTTGAGACCTAATTTTGTCAAGAAAAGTTCCGTGGTCTCGTAAAGAACCGCGCCGGTTCCCTCCTCTTTACCGGCCGCGCGCACGAGCTGGCGCTGTAGCAGCTGACGTACCGATGCATCTGCGTTTGTTCCTCGGACTGCGACTATTGCGGCACGCGTAACCGGCTGCCGGTAAGCGATAACTGCCAAAGTTTCATATGCGCTTTTGCTCAGGGTAGCGCTCTGTGAACGGGTCACAAACCTCGCTACCCAGGGAGCAAAATCGGCGCGAGAATACAACCGCCAGCCACCGGCAACTCGGCGAAGCTCAAAACCACGCGGCTCGTGGGCGGGAGTGTCTTCACCATATTCCGAATCGTCACCGTTATATTCACGATAAAGCTCGTCAAGAGCATGCTCAATACTGCGTTCATTGACAATCAGGGCGGCAGAGAGTTCGCGCACACTTACAGGAGTATCAGCAACAGCAAGAATAGCTTCAATAGCGCTTTTCACGCCCCCAGGAATAAGCTCAACGCGCGAGAATTCCTCTGCATCAGCGGCAACCGCCCGGGTTATCTTCGCGGGATGCCGAGCATCCGAAGACGTTATATTTTTGTCAGAATCGCGCTCAGTTTCGGCTTTGTGTTCCTGGTCAGTAGAAGTCTGCTCAGGTACCGAGGCATTTTCGCGATCAGATTCTTCTCCGGATTCACTGTCTGTCTCAGTATCGGCACTAGGATCCCAGTAGCCTAGGTTCACCATCGCTAAATCATTCTCGGTGAATTCATCCTCAAATCGGCTCCCCTGCTGCTGCGCGGCTGTCTTACCAGCAGAGTTGAAGGATTCTTCGCTCATGCGGTCTCCTCCCCTGCATTTTTAATGCTCTCTGAAAAGGTAAGATCATCCGGGCTATCGCGATGTTCTGGGCTGTAGCCCTGCCCTGTATCATGTGCTGAAACTGCTGGTTCAGCAGGAACAAAAGCACGCGCATATTCGGTAGCGCGTACCGAAATATCGGCAAGCGGCGCATCCTGATGTACGTCTACCGCACCCTCTTTATACAGTTCTAAGAGCGCCAAGAAACGCACAACTGCAATGTCAAGTCCCTGAGCATCATGCACCAGTGCCGAAAATGTTACCGATGATACCGTCGGTTTACACGCAAGAAGTGCATCCAGAATATATTGTTCTTCGTGTGCAATCGTTGTTGAGGCGCCGTGAAGGTGCTCATTCAGTTCCTCAGCAACATCAGCCGGATTCGGTTCTAGATTAGTCGAAGGTTTCGGGGCAAATGCTTGCGCTGCAATACGCGCAAATTCCTCCACTCCCCCTTTGAAAACAAGCTCTGGAAGGGCCTTCACAAATACAGGTTCAAGCGCCACGGTCCGCGGAAAGCGCTGGGTCTCTTCGCGCCAACGATCAGCGAAAATAGCGGCTACCTCACGGTAGGCGCGGTACTGAAGCAACCGGGCAAAAAGCAAATCACGCGCTTCTAGAAGAGCCACATCCTGATCCAATGGTTCATGATTCTGCGGGAGTAGCCGGGCGGCTTTAAGCTCTAGCAGAGTCGCAGCCGTTACCAAAAAATCGCTTGCCTCATCTAATGCGCGTTCGGTGCCCTGTGAATATAGGGCATGCAGATACTCCAGGAACTCGTCGGTTACTTCAGCAAGCGCAATGTCTGTAATATCGAGCTTACGACGTGTGATCAGTGTTAGGAGAAGGTCGAATGGACCCTCAAAATTCGGCAAATTAAGCGTGAATCCGGCACCGTTCACCGAATTGGAGGCATCAGACGTCTCATGCGGTGTCGGTACCCTCACGGCAGCGACATTTTTGGTCATAGGTGACCGATTTCCTTTACTGGGGATTGCAGGATAACCTGCGAGATCATGAAAGATACAGGATGTACCGCCCATATTATACGTGCCTTGACACCATACCTTCAAGGTTTATAGGTGGTGTCAAGGCACATGAGATCCAGGATCTTATCGGGCTCCGCCCTTGTAAATAAGTTCTCGGGCTACCTGCCGGTAAGCTTGAGCCCCGGTGTGGTTGCTGGCATATGAGAGGATAGGCTCTGCCGATACTGTAGCATCCGGGAATTTAACGGTTCGCTTAATCACGGTGTCAAATACTTTATCTCCGAAAGCGTCAATAATACGTGCAAGCACTTCTTTAGAATGGATGGTGCGGGCGTCAAACATGGTCGCAAGAACGCCGGTAATTTCTAGATCCGGGTTCAGGCGATCCTGCACTTTCTCGATAGAGTCCACGAGAAGCGCCACAGCTCGTAGGGCAAAGAATTCGCAGATAAGCGGGATGATAACGCCATGCGATGCTGTCAATGCGTTTACGGTTAGCAGGCCGAGCGAGGGCTGACAGTCAATCAGAATAACATCGTACTCATTCTGTACCTTACGTAGGGCTGAGGCGAGTACCTGCTCGCGAGCAACTTCGTTTACTAGCTGAACTTCAGCCGCAGAAAGGTCGATGTTTGCGGGAAGAAGGTCGATGTTCTCGATATCGGTCGGTAGAATAACGTCGTTAATATCGACCTTACGATCCATCATCACGTTGTACACGGTCAGCTCAAGCTCATGCGGATTTGTACCGAAACCAGCGGATAGGGCACCCTGAGGGTCAAAGTCTACAAGGAGCACTTTACGACCACACTCCGCAAGTGCAGCACCAAGGTTTATGGTTGAGGTCGTCTTTCCTACGCCACCCTTCTGATTCACCATTGAGATGATGCGGGCGGGACCATGTTGGCTTATAGGCGCAGGATCGGGATATTCACGTAGGGGTCGGCCGGTTGGTCCGAGTTCTTGTGCCGGTGCTTCGGTCAACTTATCTTCACCTTCGTCAACGAATTTTCTCTTCATGTATAAGGTTACCCCACACACGCCCGCTCAGCAGGTTTGTGAGTTCGCTTTACGTACGAATTATGTTACATCGCGCTCTGTTCAGGTCTATAAACCAAATAATTCGGGAATTCTAGAGGCCCCGCTCACCATAAGCCACAGCATTATGTAATTCTCATGCTAAATCAGACCTTGCAATATGCGGGAAGGCGCTTTCCTCCTAGAAACAGATACACCTCCCCGCATACTTTTTAACTTATTGATCTTCCGGTAGCGTCACAGTATTTTTAATCTTTGGTTCAGCCACAACGGACATCTGTTTGGTGGGAGATTTTTGACTTACCGCATTATCCACGTATTGGTCACCGTGTAGTTCGCCGCCCATGGTGGATTCGTCAAAGGGGATCTCCCCTTTCAGCACCGCATGAACACGATCCATATCTACCTCTTTAACAATCTTCCCCATGAGTAACGTCGCCACTGCGTTGCCTGTGAAGTTAGTGACCGCACGTGCTTCAGACATGAAGCGATCGATTCCCACGATCAAACCTACACCATTAACAAGGTCGGGGCGGTGCGACTGCAAACCGCCTGCCAGGGTCGCCAACCCTGCGCCCGAAACACCGGCAGCTCCTTTCGAAGCAATGATCATGAAGACCAGCAGAGAAATCTGCTCGCCTAACGCAAGTGGAGTCCCCATAGCCTCCGCGACAAAGAGGGCGCTCATCGTCAGGTAAATTGCGGTGCCATCCAGGTTAAAGGAATACCCCGTAGGAACCACAACGCCTACGACAGGCTTCGAAACACCTAAGTGCTCCATTTTGGCGATAAGACGCGGCAGCGCTGCCTCCGACGAGGATGTTGAGAAGATGAGGAGATATTCGCGTGCCAGATATTTCAACAGGGTAAAGATATTCACACCGGTTACGAGCTTGAGAATAGTGCCCAGAACGATTACGACAAAGAGAATACAAGTGATATAGAATGCCACCATCAAAATAAACATTGAGGAGATCGCACGGGAACCCGTAGAACCTACAACAGCTGCAATCGCACCAAGCGCACCAGCAGGCGCTAACCACATAATCATCATGAGCAGACGGAATACGAGCGCCTGACAGTAGGTCAGAAATTTGAGAATGGGAGCGCCAACCGGTCCCATCTTCTGCAGGGCAAAGCCGGTCAAAAGCGCCACGAAAAGGGTTTGCAGAATATTACCGCTTGTCAATGCCGAAAGCAAAGAAGTCGGCACGATGTTGAGCAGGAACGAGACAGTGCTGTCACCGCCATGTCCTTCAGACGAATTCGGAAGCGTGTATTTCGTTGTTGCCGGGTCATAGTGCAGCGAGCTTCCCGGCTCGATAATATTACCTACAACCAGGCCAATTCCTAAGGCAAAGGTTGACATGAGTACGAAGTACAGCAGCGCCAATCCACCGACCTTGCCGACGGTTGCTGCCTTAGCAATAGACCCTACACCCAGCACAATCGTACAGAAAATTACAGGGGCGATCATCATCTTGATGAGAGCGATAAAACCAGTACCGATGGGCTGCAGCTCTTTTGCAAAATCGGGAACGGTCATTCCCAAGATACACCCAAGGATCACAGCGGCAATCACCGAGAGGTAGAGCATATGGGTTGGGTCTTTGTAGAACGGTTTCTTTGCGGATTCCGTACTCATTAATTCTTTCCTTTCGCGCCGGGGACGCACGGTGCTGTGTGTCTATACCGACCAGAACTTTATTGTTCCGGATTCAGGATGTTATACAGGCTACACCTACAGCAACATTAACGCGGGTGTTTTCTGACTAAAATATGCCATTGCAACAGAATATTTACATGTCTGTTACAAACAGCATAAATATTACATCTTTAGAGTGTAAATCGTATAAATAAGCTAAATTATAGTATCTTATTGGCGTATTTTCTCTTTAAACGCATATTTGTCGGCATAGCTATACAGACATAGTGTCGTCGTTCTTCCGCGCAGCTATTCCCCACAGTCTACTTCTACTAATCACCTACTAAGTACGCTCATGTGCACGAGGATGCGCCATACGGTAAACCTCCAGCATCCCTTCCGGAGTAACCTTGGTATACACCTGCGTAGTCGCAATCGAGGCGTGTCCCAATAGTTCCTGAACCACGCGAATATCGGCGCCGCCCTGTACAAGATGCGTCGCAAACGAGTGTCGAATAGAGTGGGGCGAAAAATCAGAGCTCAGCCCCGCCTCCTCAGCTGTTTCTTTGAGGATAAGCCATGCTCCCTGTCGACCCAGCCGACTCCCCCGCCCGTTGAGAAAAAGCGCAGCGGTACCTTTGCCGTGCGACGCAAACTTGGGGCGAGCGCGCACAATGTAGTCTTCCAGCGCCCTCTGCGCGTAGGATCCCAAAGGTACTAAACGCTCTTTACCCCCTTTGCCGAAAAGACGCACATACCCAGGCACGGCAATAAATTCCCCGTTTTCATCGCGGGGTTTTTCGCCCAGGTGTATATCGTCCAGATCTGTTGCCAGCATCTCGCTCACGCGCGCACCGGTAGCATATAAGAACTCAAGTATCGCTCGATTACGCAGGCCGGTAGGAGTCTTAAGACTGGGAATGGCAAGGAGCTTTTGCATTTGCTCCACGGATACGGCTTTGGGCAATCGCTTCACATTTTTAGGCGGTTTCACGGCAGCGGCGGGATCGGTCTCCAGGATGCGCGAAGCATGCCAGAAACTATGCGCGCCACGAACTGCAGCCATGGTACGTGCAATTGAATTAGGGCCCAGCGGCAGAGGCAGTGTGACATCACGCTTACTCGTTGAAGGAGCCTTTGTTTGATCCGAAGCATAGAGAGAAACCGCCAAAGATTCCAGGGTGTCTTCGAGTTCCTCTGCTCGGGTATCAGATTCAGATAGTTTTTCTCCCTGGCTTTTGCTGGGATGCCCCGAATCTCTGTTCTCCTCCGCACGCGGCAGTGTCGGTTGGGCAAGTTCACGCATAAAGGCACGCACATCGGCAGTGCGAATTCGGTGGGCATCAATGATACCGCGTGATGCCATAAATTCTACATACCGCCTTAAATCGCGTGCATACGAAGCTATCGTATTCTCGCTGCTGCCTTTTTCAACTCGCAGGTGAATAAGATACTGTTCAATATCCCGCTCAAGCGGACTTATACGATGTATTCCTTCGCTCAGGTGCTGAGAAACCATAGCGAATTATTCCTCGTGTTTAAAAGTTTCGGGTCGGATACGGCGCCCTCCCAAGTAAGGGTGAAAATCCCAGGTATCGGCGGCATCTCGCAGGGACAGCTGCTCTTGCCGAGCCTCGACCGCGCAATATGCCGCAAGAATAGCCTGAATAGCCAAACCGTTATGTAGTTGGCCCGCGAGCACAAGGCGTACGGCCTGTTCAAGCGGAACCCACCGGTAGGTAATCTCCGCTTCTTCGCCCCTGCGTACTATACGGTTTGCTTCAGGAATCTCGTACAGGTCTTGGGCAAGGTATATGCGGCCCGCTTCCGCAGCGGCTCCCGGAGTCGTATAATAATCGACCAGGCTGTGCCAGCAATGAGCCCCAAGATCGGCTTCTTCCGCAAGCTCGCGCTGCGCTGTATGAAGAGGGTCCTCACCGGTGATGTCAAGAAGTCCTGCGGGAACCTCCCAGAGGTTCATACGCACGGGATGCCTATACTGGCGCAGAAGCAGAATCTCATTCCGGTTGTTCAACGCGGCAACCGCAACGGAACCCGGCATGTCGATAACATCCCGCGTTAAAGTGGTACCGTGCCCGTCAAGATCATAGTGTTCCACGGCTGCTTGGAGAACATATCCGCTATACTGCACCTCACGGCTTAGGATTTCTCGCGTTGAGGGAGCATCGATCACATCAGCATACATAGGATCTATTCGATACGGATACTTGTTCTCTGAAGTGTTCATATCCCTATTCTAATTTGCATACTTACGGTCGCCAGAATCAGAACCTTAAGGACAGAGCTATCAGCTGACAGCGCTGACGTTTCTATTTTCCTTTGACAGAGCAAAGTCGCGGACTACATCGGCAGTCCGCGACTTCTTATAAAGAAAGTTCTTACTCTTTACCGCTACGCTTGAGAGCTGCTTTCACCAGCCCCGCAAAAAGCGGATGCGGCCGCGTAGGACGCGAACGGTACTCCGGATGAGCCTGAGTCGCCACATAGTAAGGATGCACATCAGCGGGGAGCTCAACATACTCCACGAGCGAGGAATCCGGCGAAGTACCGGAGATGACCAGGCCAGCCTTCTCAAGCTGTTCACGGTACTCGTTATTAACTTCGTACCGGTGACGATGCCGTTCCGCCACTTCGGTCTCGCCATAGGCCTGAGCAACCTGTGAACCGGGAACCAGATTAGCTGTGTACAGACCCAAACGCATGGTTCCGCCCAAATCACCTGCGCCTTCCACAAACTGCTTTTGTTCTTCAATCGTGGCAATGACCGGAACCGATGTCTCCGGGTCAAACTCGGTTGAGGATGCGTCAGAAAGATTCAAAACGTTTCGAGCGTACTCAATCACCATGGACTGCAGCCCCAGGCAAATGCCCAGAGTAGGAATCTTATGTTCACGAGCATATTTCAATGCGCCGATCTTGCCGTCTAGACCGCGAATACCGAAACCGCCAGGTACCAAAATGGCATCCATATCGTGCAGCTGATGGTCTGCGTCTTCATCGGTGGCGCATAGGTCTGCAGCGACCCATTTGATATTGACCTTTGCATTATTCGCAAAGCCCCCGGCGCGCAGAGCCTCAGAAACCGAGAGGTATGCATCGGGAAGATCGATATACTTACCCACGAGGGCAATGTTAACGTCGGCGGAGGGGCGGTGCACCGCATCCAACAAACGATCCCACTGCGTGAAATCTGGCTCAGGGGCAGTCATGCCGAAGTATTCCAGAATATAATCGTCGAGCTTCTGGGAATGAAGGGTTTTGGGAATATCGTAGATGCTGGGGGCATCGGGACATGAGATAACGGCGGCAGTATCAACATCGCAGGCGTTACCGATTTTGGCGCGATGCGATTCCGGAACATCACGCTCACAACGCAGAATCAAGCCATCGGGCAGGATACCCAAACCACGTAATGCTGCAACGGAATGCTGAGTAGGCTTCGTTTTGAGTTCGCCGGAAGGGCCGATAAAGGGTACCAAAGATACGTGGAGAAAAAACACGTTCTGACGTCCAACGTCACGGCGTACTTGGCGTGCCGCTTCCATAAAGGGCAGCGATTCAATATCGCCTACCGTACCGCCAATTTCGGTGATGATGATATCGGGCGCGTTTTCGATTTCGGCGGCGTAACGCATACGTGCTTTGATTTCATCAGTGATATGAGGAATAACCTGCACGGTATCGCCTAAATATTCTCCGCGACGTTCTTTTGCGATAACGGTCGAGTACACCTGACCGGTTGTAACGTTAGCGGATTGGTCAAGGTTCTCATCAAGAAAGCGTTCGTAATGCCCAATATCAAGGTCTGTTTCAGCACCATCGTCAGTTACAAAGACTTCGCCGTGCTGGAAAGGGTTCATGGTACCGGGATCTACGTTAAGGTACGGGTCAAATTTCTGCATCGTGACCGATAGACCACGAGAACGTAGGATCTGACCGAGAGAAGAAGCTGAAAGACCTTTACCGAGAGAAGAAGCAACACCACCCGTAACAAAGATTTGGCGGGTTACCTTACCGTTAGCGGACGCGTTAAGAGCGTTATTATTTTCATTCACCACGGAATTCAAGCTTACCATTTTCTTTTCCCCTATCCAATAGAACACTAACGGACGAGAGCTTTTCTCTTCCCTAGATTTAATGAGCTCTTTCCCGTATTTCGCGCAGTTTTTACGCCATAATAAACGCTTCATCTACCGCTGAATACCGTGTTACACCACAACGGCCTCTAGAAATATCTGCGACCCAATACTACCGAATATCCTTGGAATGCTCCTCAGATATATCAGCTATGACCGTTGTCTTTTCAGCACCTGTTTACTCAAGCTGGCCCCCTGCGCGTAAAAGCTCCCGCGCGTGTTCTTGGGCTGCTTCCGACTGATCGTGTCCGGCGAGCATACGAGCGAGTTCTACAACACGCTCTTGGTCAGAAAGTACCTGTACTTTCGATAACGATGCGTCATCATTTTTAAGGACCAAAATATGCTGATCCGCGAAAGCCGCAACCTGTGGTAGGTGAGTTACCACCAAAACTTGTACATGCTGGGCAAGCATTGCAAGCCTGCGACCAATCTCAATAGCAGCCTTACCGCCAACGCCCGAATCTACTTCGTCAAAGATAAAGGTGGGTACCGGATCAACTTCTGCCAATACAACTTCCAAAGCAAGCATTACGCGCGAAAGCTCGCCTCCAGAGGCGCCTTTCCCAAGTGGACGAGGGGTTGCCTCACGATGCGGAGCAAGCATAAAGGTCACTGTGTCACGACCATGAATTGAAAATTTATCTGCCTCGGCAACTTCAACAACAAGAGAAGCATTCGGCATGGCAAGCGCGGTTAGTTCTTCACTAACAGAATCCGCCAAACGCGAAGCGGCTTCTTGACGCGCTTTCATAAGCTGAGCTGCCTGCTCTCCTAAAGCCTGACGCAGGTCGGTGAGCTCTTGTTCCAGAGATTCCTGTCGCGCTGGATCATCAACAAGGCGAGTCAGGCGATCACGAGATTCTTCGGCCCACTCAAGGACTTCCGCAATATCTGCACCATATTTTCGCGTCAAATTTTTCAGCTGCGCACGACGCTCCTGTACCTGCGCTAGGCGTTCAGGCCCTTCAGAATCTAACGAGGTCGAATAGGTAGAAATATCGGTGGCAACATCAGTCGCCAGAACTAAAAGTTCGTTAACCCGTTGAGCTAAATTCTCTATATCGCTATCGGCATCGGCTTGTCCCAAAAGAGATGTATGTGCCGCGTCCAGAAGACTCAGTACATTTGCCTCTGTGCCTTCCGTATATTCGCTGCCCGACAGCGCCGCCGCTGCAACACCGGTTGCGGTACGAAGCGCCTCAACATTCATCAGTTTGATGCTTTCATTCTTAAGCGCTTCGTCCTCGCCCGTCTGTGGGTTTACGGAGTCTATTTCTTCAAGCGCCCCCTGCAAGCTTTGCGCCTCTAATGCTCGTGCACGAGAATTCTCACGAACCTCTTTATATTCAGCGGCTGCGACTCGGTACCGCTCATAGGTATGCTGGTACTTCTCCAACAGGTCAAAAAGCTTTTCGCCCGCATAAAGGTCTAGTGCACGACGTTGCTCACTGGCAGACTTGAGACGCAATTGATCCGACTGACCGTGCACAGCTACAAGAGTTTGCCCAATATCTGAAAGCTTACCGACAGGCGCGGTGCATCCTCCTACATGTGCCCGAGAACGCCCAGAAGCATTAACGGTGCGAGCTAAGAGAAGTTCGCTTGTTTTTTCATCTACCGGGTCAGCTGTTCCGCCCACTTCTTCCACGAGGGTCAAAGCCTTATGTTCTTGAGGTAGGCGCACGATGGCTTCCGCTAAAGCGCTCTTTGCCCCTTGACGCACACTTGTAGCATCACTACGTGCCCCAAGAAGCATACCAAGCGCCGTAACCACCATAGTTTTACCGGCACCAGTTTCACCTGTTAGAACCGACAACCCGGGCTGCAAGGGTAATCGAGCATCAGTAATAATGCCCAAGTCCCGAATATGGATTTCTTCAATCACGATGCGTCTACCTTAAAGTCCTTACCGCATAGGGGCTGGAATCTTGCCACATACGCAAGCTATGTGCGACTCTATTGCACTGACCGACTTCCTGTTGGAGCACCCCAAACATTCGGTTTCCGTGTGAGTACCAGATATAAATCAATGAGGATCTTGCGAGCTGTTTTTTTCACCGATAGTGGCATCGCACACCTCACGCTCCTCCTCAGAGGTTGGGCCTCGCCATCCTCGAATAGGCAGAGCAAACTTACGAACCAGCCGTTCAGAGAACGGGGCGGGGTGGATACGTGCCAAAAGCACTGGTTTTTCAGATTTACGCACCTCAATGCGGGAACCGGGCAGCAGATCATTCATACGTCGTCCATCGCACCACAACACACCGGATGCACCATGAGCCATCATTTCAACAGCTACCATAGAAGACGGAGATGCTACTAGCGGTCGTGCAAAAAGGGCATGTGCTGAAAGCGGCACCAATAATATAGCTTCTACCTCAGGCCAGACTACCGGTCCCCCACCTGAAAATGCGTATGCGGTGGATCCCGTGGGCGTACCTATCACCACACCATCACAGCCAAATGTGCTTATTGGCTTACGATCTACCTCAATGATGACCTCAATCATCTTCTCGCGGTTGCCTTTTTCAACACTTACTTCATTAAGCGCCCAATCCGTATGAACACGTTTCTCCTCGTGCCATACTTCAATGTCGATTGCCATACGCTCTTCGACCGCATACTCGCTCTTGACGATGCGGTTTACAGTTTCTTGCAGATCACTTTCTTCCGATTCCGCTAAGAATCCTACGTGTCCCAGATTCACGCCGATCAGCGGAATGCTTGTATGTCGCACCATTTCTGCAGCACGCAGGATAGAACCGTCACCGCCGAGGACCATACCAAGCTCAATATCAATAAGCGCAACACTCTCATGCACCACCTGCACAGGCACCGGATCGTCCCAATTTTCCGTCAAGGCTTCCAGATCAGAACGGTTCATCACGGGCACTAGACCTGCACGATGCAGCTGTTTACACGCCTGGCGGGCTGCATCCCGTGCTTCTTTGCGGCCAGTATGCGCAAAGACTAGAATTTTACGATTTTCCGTTATTGACACGTTCTACCCTCCTCACAGCAGGCATTATTTGCGAATTATCCCACGACTACTTCTTTAGTATAGCCGAATTTCCCATTATACTGGAACATATTTTCTAGAATATTATTTCGATGGCAAGGTTTGTTTGTTATTTCTGCTTCTTGCACCATAAGAAAAATTCGACGTTACCATCTTGCCCGGGTAAAGGACTTTGCACAGTATCTATCACGCGAAGACCACATGATTGAGCCGAGTCTTGCACCTTACGCACGGCGAAAGCATGTGCTTGAGGATCTGTAACCACTCCTGCACGCCCAATTTGATGTTTTCCTACTTCAAATTGTGGTTTCACCATGAGCACTAAGTCCCCATCTTCCTCGGTCACCTGCGCAAGAGCATCTATGACTAACGTCAACGAGATAAATGATAGGTCAGAGACAACTAGGGAAACTAAGCCCCCAATATCTTCTGGAGTTAGATAACGCACGTTAAGACCTTCATAAGCATCAACTCGGGGATCCATGCGCAAAGACTCAACAAGTTGACCGCGACCCACGTCAACTGCTGCAATATATGAAGCCCCACGGCGCAAGAGTACGTCGGTAAATCCTCCGGTAGAGGCACCTGCGTCCAGACAACGACGACCGGCTACAGTTATGTACGTAAAAATATCTAAGGCACCAGCAAGTTTATGCCCGGCACGACTCACATATTCTGTAAGAGGGCTTTCTTGTACCAGTACATCATCGTCACGATGTACAGGCTGCGATGCCTTATACACAATTTTCCCATTAACACTCACGCACCCGGCATCAATAAGTTTTGCCGCTAAAGTACGAGATGCAGCAAGCCCATGCTCGGCAAGAAATTTATCGAGCCGCACCTAGGAGTTCTCTCCGGGTTCTCGGGAGAAACGTACATTATCTTCAAGGTTATCGACTAGGGTTCCATAGGCCCGAATACGCTCTACTGGATCCATCGCTAAAACAGCCTGCAGCTGTGTTTCAAACTCCTGGTAGTCAGCTTCGTCACGAGGCTCATAGCTATTAGCATTTTCTGTAGAGTTTTGTTGTTTCTTACCCATAAGTTAAACCTCGGGAAGGCCTTGAATATTCGGGGTCACTGCCTGCTCCGGATGCGCCGCCCACCAGGCAGCGCAGGCTACGCGCCAGGCTTCTGCTTCCGCATCGCTGCCGGAAAAACCCTCTGGCGCGAAAGAGCCTTGGACGGTTAAATAGAGGTTATTTCCCTGCACCTTGGCGGCCCATGATGGTCCATGCGCTGTAATCGCGTGGTCCTCATGGAGAATTTCGATCTGCGGATATGGTTCGAAGAAATCGTCAAGAGTGCGCAAAATATATGTGGGACGTTGTTCAGGGACCACCGATATAACATCCTGATAGGTCTGCACGCCGGTCAGCACAAGTGCACCCGCCATATGAGCTTTGTTGGCTCCCAGAATATCGGTGTCAAGGCGGTCCCCTACAATAACGGGTTTTGAAGATTTTACTGTTTGAGCAGCAGTTTCAAATATAGCGGCTTCAGGTTTTCCGGCTACCATCGGAGTACGGCGTGCCGCAATACCCACCGCCGCTACTAAAGTACCGTTACCGGGTGCTTGCCCTCGTTCCTTAGGAATAGTTTGGTCTGTGTTCGTGGCAACCCATAAGATGTTCTGATCAGCGAGAGTGTACGCTGCCTCTGCCAAATCTTCCCAGCTGAGTTGCGGGTTAAAACCCTGAACCACGGCAACAGGGTTGTCGGACTGTGATGATACAGGCTCCAACCCGACAGCCCGCAGACAATCTGCTAAAGCTTCAGTACCGGTAACCAGAATTTTAGACCCGGCGGGCACATGTTGAGCCAATAAAGCTGCACCAGCCTGGGCAGAACTGACAACACGTTCCGCCTGCGTGCGCACGCCTAAATCTTGCAGGTGAGCCGCTACAGATTCTACGGAGCGCGAGGCATTATTAGTCACAAAGACGACGGGAACCCCACTGCTTTCAGCGCGGTTCAAGGCTTCTGGCGCTCCCTCAATAGCGTAGGGTCCAGCGTATACTACCCCGTCGAGATCTGAAAGTAAGGCATCGTACTGAGCTAGTAGGGGTTCGCTCGTCATAATGTTCAATTCTTTCTGGTTATAGACAAAGCAAGTAGCCTCAGGCGAGGAACAGATAGTTTCTACTGCTCTGTTTCATTTTGGGAAGGCTTCGTTTCATATTCAGAAGATGCAACCGCCAAGTTCTTTGACTTGTCAGAACTATATGCCTCTTCCTTCTCTGGCTGTGTTCCCTCGTCAGTATTGCTTTGTTGTTCGAGGTCTTCTAGCACAGGTTCCTCAGGTTCAAAGAGCTCGGATTCACCATAAATATCGAAAATTTCAGGCTCGGCGAACTCACCCTGTCCCAAAGCGGCTTCGGCCCTGAACGCGAGGCGTGCCCACTGCTCTGCTTCCTGACTTCGTCCTGCATTATCTAGCGCCTCGGAATATGCTGTGAAGAGTCGCGGGCTGTATTCGAAAGCACGTTTTGGGTTTAGCTGCGGAATTTGAAGGGCCGATATCGCTTGCGATTTTTTGCCCTGATCTGCATATATCCCAGATTCAACAATGGCGAGTTCAACGCGAACCTGGGCAGGAAGCTCTTCGCGTTTAGCTTCCTCTATTATGTCAAGAGCTTTAGAAATACGGTTAAGAGCGCGCTCACAGTCTACGAGGAGCGCAAGATGATCCAGAGAGCCGCTTATGCGACGATGCGTACGTAATTCGCGTAATGCTAGTTCGTAATCTTCAGCGACATATGCGGCGACACCTACAGCTTCACGTACCGCAGAAATACGTCCTGCGCTTCGAGACGCAGCAACAGCATGCTCAAGCGCGAACTGAGGATCAAGCTCCAGATATCGTCCAGTCATAACAAGATGTTTTGCAACGGTAGCGGCATTCCTAGACTCAAGCGCACGAAGCTGACGGCTTGTAGCACTGTCTAATTCACGACCTGTTACATCACTGTCAATCTCAGGCGCCTTTGGCTTGGCAGGACGATAACCCGCCCGACCGTCAACAGATCGCACGTTCTCCTGAGACTCTGCCTTATACGCGTGCTGCCTAGGTGACTTACTCCGAAAACCGAAACGATGCGATTTATCCGGGTTTTTCAAGTCGTTTCGGCGTCCTCCATCGCTATCCTTATGATTTGCCCCAGCCCCATCAGAATGTTGAGCGTTACTGTGGTAGTTGCTCTTCTGGGAGTTTTTCGCAGTGGAAGCACCAATAGCACCCTGCTTATTTTTAGACTGGGGGGTCTCAGACATGAATCTCCTCAAAGGGGAAGGCGGGATCAGACACAGAATCTTCGCTACAAATTATGGAAGATAATCTCAGGGTGCTAAATGCACCTTTTATATTCTAGTACAGGTTGGCATAGACCGATACCCTAGAGATACTAGATCACAAGATAGCTTTGTCTACTACATCTACTCGTAGAAGGCGGGCTAGTAGTTTGGGTTGTTTGGTAAAAACCACCGTTAAACACAAAAAAGCATGGGCAAAAGCTCCCCCTCACAGGAAACCCCCACCCATACTTACCTCTAAACAAAATTTTTATTGCGGCAGCC
>ENA-OWLX01000217-OWLX01000217.1-metagenome-genome-assembly--contig:-NODE-217-length-19595-cov-12.527226_pt1 | contig 19595 bp, 11 predicted proteins | sample MGYA00245351_ERZ651106 | MGnify/ENA primary metagenome ERZ651106 (study PRJEB26857, sample SAMEA4031768) | metagenome | biome: human; feature: oral; material: saliva | place: Philippines | collected 2014... | reverse complement strand
TTGCGGATGTATTGGATTGTATGTTCCAAACTTAGCCAGCCCTTGGAGCCATTCACTTCGTAAAAAGCCGTGTTGGGTTTGTAGGCCACCGCATATTGTGCCGTGTGGTTGATGATTTGTTTGTTGAACTCAAAGGCGGGGTCGTCGGTGGCCAACAGTTCCTGTGGGATTTTGTCGAGGTCGGTGTCCAATCCTACGCAAAGAAAGGATTGCTTTTTCTTGATTTGTTCAAAAAGTTGATTTTTGTCCATGGTTATTCTAAGTTTTCTTTCATTTTTTCCGCATTCTCTGCCATTTGCAGCCTGTTGATGATTTCGTCGATGTCTCCATCCATGACGGCAGCTAAGTTAAAGACCGTCAGACCTTCCACGCGGTGGTCGGTGACACGGCCTTGCGGGAAGTTGTAGGTTCTGATTTTAGCCGAACGGTCGCCGGTAGAGACCATGGTTTTGCGTTTGGCGGAGATGTCGTTGATGTATTTTTGGTATTCCAAGTCGTAGATGCGTGTGCGCAGGCGCGACAAGGCCCTTTCCTTATTCTTGGGCTGGTCACGGGTTTCGGTGCATTCGATAAGGATTTCTTCGACAACACCAGTGTTGGGATTCTTCCACGGATAGCGCAGACGGACACCGGATTCCACCTTGTTCACGTTCTGACCGCCAGCACCGCCGCTGCGGAAAGTGTCCCAAGAGAGGCGCGACTGTTCCACTACGATTTCGATGCTGTCGTCGATAAGAGGCGTGACGAAGACCGATGCAAACGAGGTCATGCGCTTGCCTTGGGCGTTGTAGGGGCTGACACGCACCAAGCGGTGTACGCCGTTTTCGCCTTTCAGATAGCCGTATGCGTAGTCGCCTTCTATCTTCATGGTCACCGATTTGATACCGGCATCGTCGGATTCGAGCAAATCGCTGACGGTGACTTTATATTGATGGTTTTCGCCATAACGCATGTACATGCGCAGCAGGTCACCGGCGAACAGAGCCGCCTCGTCACCACCGGCACCAGCCTTCACCTCAAGAATGACGTTACGGCCATCATCCGGGTCACGCGGAATCAGCAGGCGGCGCAACTTCTCCTGAGCAACCTCCAGCTCCTCCTCCAGACCGGGAATCTCCGCCGCGAAATCCGGATCCTCATCAGCCATCTCGCGAGCAGCCTCAAGGTCGTCCTTCAGCGAAGTGTACTTGTTGTACGCAGTCACAATACCGGTCAGCTCCGCGTAACGGCGGCCCACACGGCGTGCCTTACCCTGGTTCGCCTGCACAGCGGGGTCGGCCAGCTGATTCTGCAGGTCAGCGTGCTCATCCAGCAGAACCTGAATAGATTCAAACATTCTGTTCTCTCTTCCATCTCCCGCACTTTACGCCGCACGGGCAGGCACTAGACATCTCACACCCCTCACAACGGGGATGCACAAAACGAACGGCTCACGCGCCCCACCCACAATCAGGAGGTGGGGCGCGTGAGATACGAGCCTTAGTCGACCAGACGCAGACCGTTCTTCTGAACCGTCAGAAGGAACTCCACGTTGCTTTCAGTCTTACGCAGCTGGTTGGTCAGAACACCCAGAGCCTGCTCAGGTTCCATACCCGCCAGGGCACGGCGCAGACCCCACATAATCTTGATCTCATCCGGGGAGAGCAGGTTCTCCTCGCGGCGAGTACCAGAAGCATTAATATCAACCGCCGGGAAGATACGCTTATCCGCCAGCTGACGGGACAGACGCAGCTCCATGTTACCGGTGCCCTTGAACTCTTCGAAGATCACTTCATCCATCTTCGAACCGGTCTCAACCAGGGCGGTAGCCAGGATGGTCAGCGAGCCGCCCTCTTCAATGTTGCGGGCAGCACCGAAGAACTTCTTCGGCGGGTACAGTGCAGCAGAATCCACACCACCAGACAGGATACGACCGGACGCGGGAGCCGCCAGGTTGTATGCGCGGCCCAGGCGGGTCATGGAGTCCAGCAGCACGACCACATCGTAGCCGAGCTCCACCATACGCTTCGCACGCTCAATAGCCAGCTCAGCCACAGTGGTGTGATCCTCAGCCGGGCGGTCGAAGGTCGAGGCAATAACCTCACCCTTGACGGTGCGCTGCATATCGGTCACTTCTTCAGGACGCTCATCCACCAGGACCATCATCAGGTACACGTCCGGGTTGTTCACGGTAATCGCGTTCGCAATGGACTGCAGCATGAGGGTCTTACCCGCCTTCGGCGGGGACACAATCAGACCACGCTGACCCTTACCAATCGGGGACACCAGGTCCACCACGCGGGTGCCCAGCTTCTTCGGGGTGGTCTCCAGGCGCAGACGCTCCTTGGGGTACAGCGGAGTCAGCTTCGAGAAGACGCGGCGGTTCGCTGCTTCCTCAACGCTCTGACCGTTAATCGCCTCAACCTGAACCAGCGCGTTGAAACGCTGGCGGTTGTTCGACTCACCCTCGCGCGGCACGCGAATCGCACCGAGCACGTGGTCACCCTTACGCAGGTTGTACTTCTTCACCTGAGCCAGAGAGACGTACACGTCGTTGGTGCCGGGCAGGTAGCCGGTGGTACGCACGAAAGCGTAGTTATCGAGAATGTCCAGAACACCCGAAATCGGTGCCAGCACATCGTCTTCGCTCAGGCGAGGCTCGTTCTCCTCGCGGCGGCGAGCCTGCTTCTCAGCACGCTCAGCCTGACGGTCACGCTTGGAACGGCGCTCAGTACGCTCGGCACGCTCTGCGCGTTCTGCACGCTCTGCGCGTTCTGCACGCTCAGCAGCCTTACGCTCGGCACGTTCACTACGCTCAGTGGTGCGCTCTGCACGCTCAGCCTGACGGTCACGCTTAGTGCGGCGCTCGGTACGCTCACCATCCTGATCACGGCGACGCTCACGAGTGCGGGTACGCTTCGAGCTCTTCTCACCGTCGGGGGTGCCAAAAGTCATATCCAGGGCAGCGTTCAGGCTGTCCAGGCTCGCGGTGCCGTCAGCGGTAGCAGCCTTCAGCTCAGCAGAGTTACCGGGCAGTTCAATCTGCTCCGAACGCTCGCCAATACGCTCAGCAGCCAGCTCAGCGCGCACATCCAGCGGAGGAAGCTCAGGGGGCTTCTCGTCCTTACGGGTGCGGGTGCGGCGGGTACGCTTCTCAGACTTCTCGTTCGCCTCAGTCTTCTCGGACTTCTCAGCCGATGCGTCCTCGCCCTCAGCGGCACGGCGAGCGCGCGCACGCTTCTGAGCGGGAGTCTCGTAACGGGAAGAACGGGTACGCTTCTCAGACTTTTCAGCCTTCTCAGCGCCCTCAGCGGGGGCTTCAGCAGCCTCAGCGTTTTCGGTCTTCTCAGCCTTCTCTGCCTTCGCCTCGGCGTCCTTCTGGGCGCGAGTACGGCGGGTACGGCGAGGCTTAGACTCTTCAGCCTTCTCAGCAGCGGGAGTCTGGGCAGATTCAGAAGCCTCAGCGGGCGCGTCAGACTTGGATGCTTCAGACTTGGGCGCAGCAGGAGCGGCTACGGCGCCACCACGCTGATGCTCCTCAAGAGCCTGAACCAGCTCAGCCTTCTTCAACTTCAGATAGCCTCGGATACCAAGCTGCTGGGCGAGGACACGCAGCTGCGCGACCTTCAAGTTCGCAAGTTCCGGTGCGGCAGCTTCCGTACCGTACTCATCGGTGACAACAATATTCTTTGCCAACTACAATTCCTTTGGTTATAAGCCCTGAAAATCTTCAGAATAAAGATCGGGCGGGCGCTATAGCGCGGTCAAAGGCTTAGACACTGCCGAAAGAAAACAGCAGTCTGCACCTTCGACTCCCTCGAACCGCACTGGAGGCGATTCGCGTCTCTTACCGTACCCGCTGATTCAGACACAGCGAGCACACACGGAAGATAAGGCGCTCTATCACAAATGTGGGCAAGCCCAAACCATCATCTATACGAACCATCTACGAAAGATGAAGAGGATGGATTGGTCACTTTGAAAGGGCACCCGCCGCGAAACCGAACCCCCCAGAAAAGTCTTCCCCTATGCGTCAGAAATAAAGAAAGACGTGAATCCCAAAGGCACTCCCCCGAACCCTGCCGGCTCCCGCCCAGATACAAAAAGCATCTGAGGCATCAGGGGAAACGGAAGTACGTTACGAAGGATAGTATCGACGGTCTACATTGAACGACGGGCGAACCTCAACATAGGACGAACTAATAACGTCCTACTGAGTAACTATAACACCTTCAGTATCAATTTCAAGGGGAAGAACCCGCCAGTTCAGGCGGCGATCCACAATAGCGCTGCACGGGTGAGTCGCCTCAAACTCGGCAATCGCTTCCTGAACCTGTCGCACCTGCTCATCGCCGTGCGCAAAGGTCAAAACGGTCGGGCCAGCACCAGAAATCACCGCAGCAAAACCCTGACTGCGCAGGTACGCAACCAGCACAGCGGACGGCTCCATCGCGGTCACGCGGTACCCCTGATGCAGGTAATCCACGGTCGCATCCATCAGGTACTCGGGAGCATCAGAGAGAGTGCGCACCAGCAACGCCGCACGAGCGGAGTTCGCCACCGCCTCAACGTGGGGCATCTGCGAAGGAATCAGCGAACGAGCAAGCTTCGTCGACACCTCATAATCGGGCACAGCCACCACAGGGTGAACATCAGGATGCACCGGAATAATCAGGGACTTCCAATTGCCCATCTCACCCCAAGACACCGACAGGTTGCCATAAATCGCCGGAGCCACATTATCCGGGTGGCCCTCCATATCGGAGGCGACCTGCAGCATCTGCTCACGGCTCAGACGGTGCTCTTCCGGCAGCAGACCGCTCGCCGCAGCCACACCCGCCACAATAGCCGACGCCGAAGAACCCATACCGCGAGAATGCGGAATCTTATTATCAGCAATCAGCTTCACCGGCGGCAGCTCATCCAAACCAGCCGCCGCAAAACCAGCCTTCATCGCCTGCAAAACCAGGTGGCTCTCATCGCGAGGAACATCCGCGCTACCCTCACCGCTGAGCTCAAACTCCAAACCGGACTCAATACGCTCAACAACCAGCTCATCATAGAAGCCAAGACCCAAACCCATGCTGTCATAGCCGGGGCCCAGGTTAGCGCTCGTAGCGGGAACACGAACCTTAACGGACGCGCCCACCGGAATATCAGAAATATGCAGGGAAGACATGAGAAGAACCTCGCGATCGGTGACGTACTGAGTGAATAGGTGAAAGATACAAAAAGGGGCTGTCATGCAGGTGCACCCCGCCCCGCAAAATGCGGGACGGAGTGCACATCGTAGTATGAACAGACTAGTTCAAATCAAGAATATCTGCCACAGCAACCACGTCGAAGGGAGCCTTAGTCGGCTCAACCTTCACACCGTTAACAGCCTCAAGAGCCCACTGCGGGTCCTTCAGACCGTGACCGGTCACGGTAATCACGATGGTCTTACCCTCGGGAGCTTCACCCGCGCGGTGCTTCTTCAGCAGACCCGCAACGCCAGCAGCCGAAGCCGGCTCCACGAAGACGCCCTCGCGGGCAGACAGCCAGCGGTGCGCCTCCAGAATCTCCTCATCGGTGACAGCCTCAATCACGCCGCCAGACTCGTCACGAGCAGCTTCAGCCTTCTCCCACGACGCGGGGTTACCGATACGGATCGCGGTCGCAATGGTCTCAGGAGCCTCAATCGGGTGACCGGCAACAATCGGTGCAGCACCAGCAGCCTGGAAGCCCCACATGATCGGACGCTTGGTCGCAACCGGCTCCAGAACCTTACCGTCACGGTTGGTGTAAGGCTCCGAGTACTCCTTGTAGCCCTTCCAGTACGCGGTGATGTTACCCGCGTTGCCAACCGGCAGCAGGTGGTAATCGGGAGCATCACCCAGGGTGTCAACAACCTCGAACGAACCGGTCTTCTGACCCTCAATACGGTAAGGGTTAACCGAGTTCACCAGGAACACCGGGTAGTTCTCGCTGAGCTTGCGAGCAATCTCCAGGCAGTTATCGAAGTTGCCGTCAATCTGAATGATGTCAGCACCGTGAGCGATAGCCTGAGACAGCTTACCCATGGAAATCTTGCCGTCCGGAACCAGCACTGCACAGCGCATACCAGCCTGCAGAGCGTACGCAGCAGCCGAAGCGGAAGTGTTACCGGTCGAAGCACACACAACAGCCTTCGCACCGTCACGCTTAGCGGCGGTCATCGCGCTGGTCATACCGCGGTCCTTGAACGAACCGGTCGGGTTCATACCCTCAAACTTCAGGTAAACGGTGTTACCGGTCTCAGCAGACAGTGCCGGCGCGTGAATCAGCGGGGTACCACCCTCGCCCAGGGTCACAGCCTTCACATCGTCCGCGAAAGGCAGACGGTCACGGTACTCATTGATAACGCCCTGCCACACGTGTGCCATTGGCTTCTCCTTCAATCTTGGCGCCCCGCCCGCCGAACCTTCCATAGGTTCGACGCGGTAGCGGGGACGCGGGTTAGTTAGTGAGCGATGCGCCTTCGGGCGCTCTTCGCAAGTTCAGGTGCGGCATGCGCCGCTAAGTAGCTAGTGCTTCTCAGACTCCACGCGGATAACCGAGTTCACCTCACGCACAGTGTCCAGAGCGTCAATCACAGCAATCGCACGGCGCAAATCGGAATCCTTCGCCGAATGGGTGACCATACGAATCTGAGCCGCACCCTCCTTCGGGGCGGACTGACGCAGAGAATCAATAGAAATACCGTGCTCAGTCAGGATACGGGTAATGTTCGCCAGAACGCCCAGGCGATCCTCCACCAAAACACCCACCGAGTAGCGAGACACCACGTTATCCAGGCTGGTTGCGTGCAGCTGCGCGTGGGAAGTCTCCGGAACACCGGGACCACCCAGCACCAGACGACGAGCCAGGGACACGAAGTCGCCCAGAACAGCCGAAGCAGTCGGAGCGCCACCCGCGCCGGGACCGTAGAACATCAGCTCGCCAGCGTTCTCTGCCTCAACAAACACAGCGTTGAACGCACCGTGCACGCCCGCCAGCGGGTGCTGACGAGGAATCAGGGTCGGGTTCACGCGAATGTTCGCGCCGCTCTCACCCTCACGCTCGCAAATAGCCAGCAGCTTGATGACGTAACCATCAGCATCCGCGGCAGCAACATCATCAGCGGTGATGGCGGTGATGCCCTCGGTGTGCACATCATCAATAGTGAACTTCGAATGGAACGCCAGAGAAGCAACAATCGCAGCCTTCGACGCGGCGTCGTGGCCCTCAACGTCAGCCGTCGGGTCAGCCTCCGCGTAGCCGAGCTTCTGAGCCTCAGCCAGTGCATCCGCGAAGGAAGCGCCGGTGGTGTCCATCTGATCAAGAATGTAGTTGGTGGTGCCGTTCATGATGCCCAGAACGCGGGTCACGCGGTCACCAGCCAGGGAGTCGCGCAGGGGGCGCAGAATCGGAATCGCACCCGCAACAGCAGCCTCGTAGGAAAGCTGAGCGCCAGACTCATCAGCGGCAGCCTGCAGCTCCACGCCGTGCTTAGCCAGCAGCGCCTTGTTACCGGAGACCACAGACTTACCCGCATTCAGAGCACGCAGAATGCGAGTGCGAGCCGGCTCAATACCGCCGGTCAGCTCGATGACCACATCCGCCGCGTCAATCAGGGATTCAGCGTCGGTGGTGTACAGCGAGGGGTCCGCATTCCAGTGGCGGGATGCATTAGTATCGCGCACGGCGATACCGATCAATTCCACGGGCGCACCAATGCGCTTTTCAAGGATGGCGTTATCCTCTACCAGGATGCGAGCAGCCTGGGAACCGACATTACCGGCACCAAGCAGTGCTACTTTGATCTTTTCAGCCACGATAGTCTCTTTCTACGGTCTGTTTCCGGGTTCGCCCCGGTATCTCTTCGGGCTAAGGCGCGGATGCGGCGCAGAGCACGCACCCAACAACCACTTTATCAAGAGGCGGCGACGGGGCTGCAGCCTCAAGCTGCGACTTTTACTCTCTGAGATGAGGTATCCCTCACAGTTATGAGGTGAACCTTATCTTCTGCAAAGTTTTGAACACAAAAACCGTGAAGACCCCGCCCGCAACCGCCACCTCACGGCGCGTATTGCAGGGACGGGAACTTCACGGTTTCTGGGGTTCTGAGCGTCTGGGGTTCTGAGCTAAGGACTTTAGATATCCGAACCCATATCCAGCGCCAACATATCCTCCTCACGCTGACGACGAATCATCACGCGCGAAGGCTGACCCTGCGCGGTCGCAATCACCGGCGGGCGAGTCAAGAAGTTATAGTTCGAACCCAGCACATAGCAGTACGCGCCGGTCGCCGGAACCGCCAGAATATCGCCAGCCTGCAGGTCAGCAGGCAGGTAGCAGTATCGGACCACCACATCGCCAGACTCGCAATGCTTACCCACCACACGAGAGAGCACCTGCTCCCCCACCGGGGCACGATTCGCCAGGGTCACCGAATAATCCGATTCGTACAGCACCGGGCGGGCGTTATCGCTCATACCGCCGTCCACCGAAACGTAGCGGCGCACGCGAATCTCGCCGTTCTCATCCTCAATGCTCACGTTCTTGATGGTGCCCACCGTGTACAGAGTCGCGCCCGAAGGACCAGAAATGGAACGGCCCGGCTCGAAAGACATGTGCGGAATCGCCATGCCCAGGCGCTCGCAGGTTGCCGCAACGGAAGCGGCAATCGACTCGGTCACCTCGGTAATGGAGCGGGGGTGATCCGCCTCGGTGTAGCCGATGCCGTAGCCGCCACCCAAATCCAGTTCAGGCAGGGTCACACCCAGGTCACGGTTGAGACGGTTCATGAACTCCAGTGCGGTAGTCGCCGCCTGTTCGAAGCCCTCCGCCTCAAAAATCTGCGAACCGATATGGCAGTGAATACCGCGGAAATCCAAAGAATCGGTCGCATTCAGAATCGCGGCAGCCAGCGCCGCGTAAGAATCGCTCGCCTCAACACCCCAGTACTCCAGCTCCTCCTCTTCCAAGCCGGCGAGCGCGGCGGTGCCGGGCTGCAGGGACATGCCGAACTTCTGATCCTCGTGAGCGGTCGCAATGGACTCGTGGGTCGAAGCATGCACACCGGGGGTGATGCGAATCAGCACCGGAACCGGGGCATAAGGCTCCTCGCCCTCAGCCACACGCTCGGCGGCAAGCTCGGCGTACACGCGCTCAATAAGCTTGAGCTCGTCCACCGAATCGGCCACCACGCGGCCCAGGCCGTTACGGATCGCGCGGGCAATCTCAGCCTCCGACTTGTTGTTACCGTGCAGGGCGATGTTCGCGCCGGGCACCTGCGCACGCAGAGCCAACGCCAGCTCGCCACCGGAGGCGGTATCCAGGCACAGCCCCTCCTCGGTCGCCCAGCGCGCCACCGCGGTGGACAGGAAGGACTTGCCGGCGTAGTAGACGCTGACCTTAGCACCGTGCGCGGCGAAAGCCTGCTCAAAAGCGGTGCGGTAGGCGCGGGCGCGGGCACGGAAGGTCGTCTCGGAGAAGACGTACTGCGGGGTTTCGTGCTCAGCAACCAGGTCGCTGACGGTCACGCCGTCAATGCAGAGCTCGCCCTGCTCATTGCGGGTGAAGGAATCAGTCCAGATGGTGCGGGACAGAGCCTCGGGGTGCTCGGGGTAGGTGAGCCATTCGGGGGCATAGAGGGCGCGGGCTTCGCTCATTGTGTCTCTTTCTTAGCTATCTTTCTTAGCTATCTTTGCCGGCATACGCTCAACCCCCGCCCAGTAGCACCGGGTCGGGGGTTGAAACGAGAGTATTACATGCGCTCGGGTGCGCTCACACCCAGCAGGTTCAGGCCGTTTGCCAGCACCTGCTGTGCTGCATTGTTCAGCAACAGGCGGGTACGGTGCAGGTCGGTGACCTCTTCATCAGCCTTGGGGGCGACGCGGGAGACACCGTACCAGCTGTGGTACGCCGAAGCGAGCTGCTCCAGGTAGCGGTTCACGCGGTGCGGCTCGTAGAACTTCGCGGCATCACGCACAGCAGCCGGGAACTGGCCGAGCACAGCCAGCAACTCACCGTCAGCAGCCGAATCGAGCAGGGAGGTGTCCACGCCGTCCTCAACCTTCACGCCAGCCTCCGCGGCGTTACGTGCCACAGCGGCGGTGCGTGCGTGAGCGTACTGCACGTAGTAGACCGGGTTCTCGTTGCTCTTGGAGGTCAGCAGACCCAGGTCAATGTCGATGGGGGTGTCCACCGAGTAGCGGGTCAGCTCGTAGCGTGCCGCGTCAACGCCAACGGCCTCGACCAGGTCCTCGAGGGTGACCACGGTGCCGGCACGCTTGGACATACGGACGGGCTTGCCGTCCTTGACCAAGTTCACCAACTGACCAATCATGACCTCAATCTGGTCGGCGCGGTAGCCAAGAATCTGGGCGATAGCCTTCAGGCGGCCCACGTAGCCGTTGTGGTCAGCACCGAGCATGTAAATCGCCACGTCGGCGGGGTTTACCGCACGGGTCATCTTGTCCTGGTAGTAGGCGATATCGCCCGCCACGTAGGCGTGGTTGCCGTCAGACTTGATGACCACGCGGTCCTTGTCGTCGCCGTAGTCGGTGGTGCGCATCCACCATGCGCCGTCGGCCTCGAAGAGCTGACCGTTCTCACGCATGGTCTCAAGCAGGGCGTCCACCTTGCCGCCCTCGAACACAGAGTTCTCATGGAAGAACACGTCAAAGTGGGTGCCGAATGCCGCCAGGGACTCCTTGATCTGATCGAACATCAGGTGAGTACCGATTTCGCGGAAAATCTCTTCGGGGTTCTCAGCCTCAAGCGCATCGGGGCGCTGAGCCAGAATCTGGTCCTTAATGTCAACAATGTACGCACCAGCGTAGCCGTCCTCAGGGGTCTCCTCACCGCGGGCAGCGGCAATCAGGGAGCGCACGAAACGGTCAATCTGGGTGCCGTGGTCGTTGAAGTAGTATTCACGCACGACGTTAGCGCCCTCAGCCTCAAGGACGCGGGCGAGCGCATCACCGACGGCGGCCCAGCGGGTACCGCCCAGGTGGATGGGGCCGGTGGGGTTCGCGGAGACGAACTCAAGGTTGATGGTCTTACCGGCGAACTTATCGCTGCGGCCGTATGCTTCGCCAGCCTCAACGATGGTTGCGGCAAGCTCGCCAGCAGCCGCGGCGTCCAGGGTGATGTTCAGGAAGCCGGGGCCAGCAATATCTACGGATGCAACACCGGGGATAGCACCAATCTTCTCTGCCAGAAGAGCTGCCGCCTCACGCGGGTTCTTGCCCACCTTCTTGGCGAGCTGCAGAGCGACGTTGGTGGCCCAGTCGCCGTGTTCGCGGGACTTGGGGCGCTCCACTCGGACGGCGGGCAGTTCAGCGCCCTCCACGAGGGTCAGCTGGCCGGAGGAAATGGTTTCTTCTAGGGCAAGCGCAATGGCTTCGGAGAGTTCTTCAGGAGTCATAAGAACCTATTCTAGCAAGCATTGGGCCGGGGCTGACCGTTTATCTAGTGCTTATCTGATACCATAAGTGGGTTGCCTCTGTAGCTCAGCGGATTAGAGCACCAGTTTCCGGTACTGGGGGTCGAAGGTTCGAATCCTTTCAGGGGCACGATGTTCTTATTCGAGAGGGAACACGGGAGCCGATATCCGAGGCGTATTGTTCGGGTATCGGCTCCTTTTTATTTAACTGACTATGCCGGGTGGGCTCATGTCTGACAGACCCCGCTTCAACCTCAGAGGGTGGACACTACCCGCCTCCCTATTGTGGCAACGCTCGCACCCTTGAGAGAATGGGGAAACGCGCACACCGTTCACATCAGCACGGCCCAAGTCACGACAGCGGAGGTAACCCGATGACCACCATGCGCCAGATTCAGCTCACCGAGTGGGGCGATGAAAGCGTTCTGCACGAAGCAAACGTGCCCATCCCCTCGCCGGTGCGCGGTCACGTGCTCATCAAGACGGTTGCCGCCGGTGTCAACCCGATTGATGTGACCACCCGCAAGGGTCTGGGTCCTGCCGCTCAGCTGGCAGATCCGTCGTACAAGCCCTTCGTGCCCGGCTGGGATGTTGCCGGCACCGTGGTTGCTACCGCCGGCGACTACACGGGTTTCAAGGTGGGCGACGGCGTATTTGGTCTTGTTTCTTTCCCCTCCCCCGCCGGTGCGTACGCCGAGTATGTTCTCGCCCCGGCGCATCAGCTGGTGAAGGTGCCCGCCGATGTTCCCTGCGCGCAATTGGGCGGCGCTCCCCTGGCGGCGCTGACCGCATACCAGGCGCTCTTTGAGGTGGCGCGACTGAAGGAAGGCGAGCGCGTACTCATTCATGCCGGTGCCGGAGGCGTCGGTCACCTCGCCGTTCAGTTGGCGGCTCAGGCTGGCGCTCAGGTTTTTGCGACCGCCTCCGCGGCGAACCACGAGTTTGTGCGCTCGCTGGGTGCCCAGCCCATTGATTACCGCACCGAAGATTTCCGTGCCGTACTGGGTCAGACCATGGATGTGGTGCTCAATTCCACCGGTCAGCAGACCTTCCTCGACTCGCTGGAGGTGCTGGTTCCCGGCGGCCGTATTGTCACCCTGACCAGCCCCGACCCGCTGGATGTTGCGCGTGAGCGTGGCTTCGAGGCGCAGTGGCTGACGGTTCACCCGGACCGTGTGCAGATGCAGGAGATTGCCCGCCTCATGTCCCTGGGTCTGTTAAAGGTGCGTGTGGATCAGGTGCTTGATTTTTCGCAGGCTGCGCAGGCTCACGCCCTGGTGGCGACGGGTCGCACCCGCGGCAAGATCGTACTGGTTCCCTAACGCGGCGCTGATTTATGCAGACTTCCGAGAGCGCGCCGAAGATTGAGGGCGCAATGAACGCTGAGGGTGCGATGAACGCTGAGAATACCGAGTACCGCTCCGGTTTCTACCGCGAGGCGGGCTTTTACGATGCCCACTCGCTACCCGACTACGGCGCGCAGTCGCCGGTAACTCGCGAGGCGTTCGCCTACGATTTCTTCCCCGCGGCTGCCGAAACTTCACCTGCTGAAACTTCACCTGCCGAGGCTTCTTCCCCCGCGCCGCTGCTAGTGTGGGTTCACGGTGGTGCCTGGCGCTTCGGCACCAACCAGGCCCTCCGCGACACTACTCTGCGCACCCCCGCCGGGGAGCAGCCCAATGCCCAGGCGCTCATGCGCGCCGCTTTTCAGCAGGCAGGCTGGGCGGTCGCCTCCATCAACTACCGGTATTCGCATCAGGCGCTCTTTCCGGGCGCACTGCACGATGTGAAGGAGGCGGTGCGTTTCTTCCGCGCCAACGCGCACAAGTTCGGTATTGACCCGCGGCGCATTGCGGTAGCTGGCGGAAGCGCCGGCGGGCACCTGAGCATGCTGGCCGCCTACACGGGAGATTCCAGCGTTAAGAATTCTGCAAGCGTACCCGAGCACGAGGAATACTTTGAAGGCAGGGCGGCGAGCGCCTACCCGTCCCATAGTTCGCAGGTGGCGGCGGCGGCTTCGTTTTACGGGGTCAGCGATTTGAGGACCATCTTCACCGATCGCCCCCTGGCTGGCTACGCTCTCGATCACCCCGAAGATGATGGCGCCGAATGGCGACTGCTGGGAAGCACCTACCCGGTCCCCGCAGATGCGTCTGCTATCGACGCGTCCAAGGGTGAGCTGGCGGTTCCGGGTATCTACATCGAACGCGCCCAAAAGAACTGGGAGCGTGCGCATCCTATTGATGCGGTACGCCCCCAGAAAAGAGTGAACCTGAAACGAGTGAATAAGTTCGAAAGTGCCTCTGCACAGGAAGCGAGCGCCAACGCCACGCCCCTCATGCTCGTGCACGGTATTAGTGATTCGTGTGTGCCGTACCAGCAATCGGTGCGGGTGTATCAGGCGCTGCGCACGCGGCAGGTGCCTACCGATTTGGTGCTGGTTCCGGATGCCGAACACGGGGATTCGCGCTGTTTTAGCCCCGAGATTGTTCAGCAGATGCTGCAATTTCTGAACCGTACTGTCTAATCAGAGTGAATGACCAGACGGTGAATGATTCAGACGATGATTGACCAGATGCGGGTTTAGCGAGCGCGGCGGTTCACGTATTCGTGCTCAAGGCGGTACCGTTCGAGGTCGTCAAAAGCAACGCGACGGTGCGTGTTAATGCGCTCGAACGGAATATCTCCGCGCTCCAGCAGGCGAACAACGGTCGGGCGGGATACGCCCAGGTAGTCTGCCGCCTCCTGCGTGGTCATCAGGCGGTCCTGGCGTACCACACAGACATCCTTGCGGTCGGCGAATGCGCGGGCTACGGAGGTGAGGGGTCCGTACATTTCGGGGGAAATCTGTACGCGCTCGCCGTCGCCGGTGACCAGGTAGAGGGTTTCTTCGGCGCTGAGGCGGTCGAAGTGGGTGCGCAGACTCGCGTGAACGAGGGCTTGGAAGAGTTCTTCGCAGCGGTGGTGAATTTCTTCGTGCTGCCCATCTTCGCAGTAATCCAACACTGCAGCACGTGTTGCCGGGTACGTCTTTGGTGATGGCATAGTCACTCCTTCGTTACTGTGTTATTCACCACTGTAGCAGTTGAACGAAACTATCGAAAGAAAGTTAAGAAGCACAGTTAATTCGCATCTGTAGTGCATATAATTCAGGTGAATATTTATTAGCTACTTAGATAGCATTTGATGTTATTTATTGTATCTTAACTGCCCTTTTGGGGGCCATCATTCCGCCGCTGCCCGTCCGGGGCTCACGCGAACAAACCCAAATATGACAAACAAAGCACACCCCAAGCCCACCGCGGGCAAGGCGAGTACACTGGATAGGATATGTCTGAGCAGAAATCCACGAAGAAACACGCAGATACTTCTAAGGCCCCCCGCACCGCCCCCACCATGGCGAGCATGGCAGCCGCAATCCACGCGGCAAAGGTACGATCCTCCGAAAAACCCAGCGCAAAAACCGGCGAAAAGACCGCAGCTAAAACCGCTGAGAACAACGCGGTAAATAACGGCACTCCGAAGAAGGGTGCGCAGAAGAACAGCGCCCAGAAGAATAACGCAGACCGCAAGAACTCCTCCCGCGGCGCATCCGAACGCAACCCCAACGCTTCCCGCTCCAACCGACGCGGAGGCGGTCCCAACCGCGCCCGCAAGCAGGGCAACCAGCAGGGCGGCAACCAAAGCAACCAGGGCAACCAGCAGAACCGCCCGGCACCGCGCCGCTACGAGCCGCTCATCCCCGAGGTCATCACCTACCCCGAAGAGCTGCCCGTCAGCGAACGCCGCGAAGACATCATGAACGCGATCCGCGACAACCAGGTCGTCATCATCGCGGGTGAAACCGGCTCCGGTAAAACCACCCAGATCCCCAAAATGTGCCTCGACCTGGGCCTGGGAGAGAAGGGCCTCATCGGCCACACCCAGCCGCGCCGACTCGCCGCACGCTCCGTCGCCGAACGCATCGCCGAAGAACTCGGACAGAAAATCGGCGAAACCGTCGGCTACCAGGTGCGATTCACCTCCGAAGTTGGCGAACACAGCGCTATCAAGCTCATGACCGACGGCATTCTGCTCGCCGAAATTCAGAACGACAAGCTGCTGCGCCGCTACTCCACCCTCATCATTGACGAGGCGCACGAACGCAGCCTGAACATTGACTTCATCCTCGGCTACCTCAAGCGCATCCTGCCGCAGCGCCCGGACCTGAAGGTCATCATCACCTCCGCGACCATCGACCCGGAGCGTTTCGCGCGCCACTTCTCCCCCAGCTACGTGCCGGGCAAGGGCATCGTCGACGAAAACCTCAGCGCCGAAGAACGCGAAATCGCCGAAGCGATCCTGCCCGACGACGCGCCGCCCATCATTGAGGTGTCCGGCCGAACCTACCCAGTCGAAATCCGCTACCGCCCGCTCGACGAGGAAGACTACCTCAGCGACGACGAAATCGAAGACGACCACGATCCCACCGACGGCATCCTCGACGCCATCAAGGAACTGTCCAAGGAAGCCCCCGGCGACATCCTCATCTTCTTCTCCGGTGAACGCGAAATCCGCGACGCCAAAGACGCTATCGAGGCGATGGTCGCCAAGTCGCCGCGCCTGAACTACGAAGTGCTGCCCCTGTACGCGCGCCTCTCGCTCGCCGAACAGCACCGCGTGTTCTCCCCCGGATCGCGCCCGCGCATCGTGCTCGCCACGAACGTTGCCGAAACCTCGCTGACCGTACCCGGCATCAAGTACGTCATCGACACCGGCACCGCCCGCATCTCCCGCTACTCGGCACGCACCAAGGTTCAGCGCCTGCCCATCGAACGCATCTCGCAGGCAAGCGCCAACCAGCGTTCCGGTCGATGCGGCCGCGTCAGCGACGGCATCGCAATCCGCCTCTACTCCGAAGAAGACTTCAACTCGCGCCCCGAGTTCACCGACCCCGAAATTCTGCGCACCAATCTCGCGGCCGTCATCCTGCAGATGATTGCAATCGGCGTGGTCCGCGAACCCGGCGATATCTCCCGCTTCCCGTTCGTGCAGCCGCCCGCCTCCCGCGCCATCAACGACGGCGTGAACCTGCTGCGCGAACTCGGCGCGCTCACCGAACGACCCCGCGCACCCCGCAAGGGCCGCGGCAATAGCGCAACCCTCACCGCCATCGGCCGAGCCATGGCGGCATTCCCCGTGGACCCGCGCCTCGCCCGCATGATCATCGAAGGCGGCCGCCGCAACTGCGCCAAGGAAATGATGGTGCTCGCCGCCGCTCTGACCATCCAGGACCCGCGCGAACGCCCCGCCGACGTACGCGCCGAAGCAGACGCCATGCACGCCCGCTTCATCGACGACACCTCCGACTTCTCCTCCTTCCTGCTGCTCTGGGACTACATCAACGAGCAGCAGGCGGCGCTGTCCTCCTCGCAACTACGCAAAATGTGCCACCGCGAATACATCAACTACCTGCGCATCCGCGAATGGCAAGACCTCTTCGCCCAGCTACGCGAAATGGGACGCACCGCCAATATCCACGCCAGCGGCGGCAGGGACATCAACGCCTCCGCCCACGAGGTAGACATCCACAAGAGCCTGCTCTCCGGCCTGCTCTCGCACGTGGGCGTCAAAGAAGAACGCGAAAAGGACTCCAAGGGACGCAACCGCGGCCCCCGCGAATACCTCGGCGCACGCGGCACCAAGTTCGCAATCTTCCCCGGCTCCGGCCTGTTCAAAAAGAGCCCCGACTGGGTGCTCTCCGCCGAACTCGTCGAAACCTCCCGCCTGTGGGCGCGCACCAACGCCTCCATCGACCCGCAGTGGATCGAAGAAATCGGCAAACACCTCATCAGCGTGCAATACTCCGAACCGCACTGGTCGCTCAGCTCCGGCGCGGCAGTCGCCTACGCCAAGGGCACCCTCTTCGGCCTGACCATCTACGCCGACCGCCCCGTGCAGTACGCCCGCGTAGACACCGCCGCAGCCCGCGAACTGTTCATCCAGTCCGCCCTCGTCGAAGGCCAATGGCACACCCAGCACAAGTTCTACCTGCGCAACCAGCGCGCCCTCGCCGAAGTCGAAGAACTCGAAGCACGCCTGCGCCGCCGCGACCTGCGCGTAGACGACTCCGTGCTCTTCGCCTTCTACGACGCCCGCATCCCCGCCCACGTGACCGATGTGCGCGCCTTCGACAAGTGGTGGAAGCAGGCACGTCTCGAAGACGACAACTACCTGGACTTCAACCCCGAAAAGCTCATCAACGAGGAAGCCGCCGACTACGACGACTCGCAGTTCCCCCGCCAGTGGGTGCAGCGCACCGACAGCGGCGAACTGACCCTCGACCTGCGCTACGAATACGCCCCCACCGCAGGTGTAGGAGGCGCCCGCACCGAAGCCGCCAAGCGCGACGGTGTGGCCGTGCAGGTGCCGATTCTCTTCCTCAACCAGCTGAGCCCCGAACCGTTCCGCTGGCAGATCCCCGGCCTGCGCCACGAACTCGTCACCGCACTCATCAAGTCGCTGCCCAAGGCGATTCGACGCAACTTCGTGCCCGCACCCGACGTGGCACGCGCCGCCTGCGCCGCCCTCGAAGAGGACTACTCCCCCGCCACCGACGAACTCATCCCCTCCCTGGCACTCGTACTACGCCGCCTGCGCGGCGTGGTCGTCGAGCCCGAAGCCTTCAACTGGGACGCCGTGCCCGAACACCTGAAAATGGGATTCCAGGTGCGCAACGCACGCAACAAAATCCTCGGCGAAGGCAAAGACCTGCGCGCCCTGCAGCAACAGCTCCACAAGGAGATTCGTAGCGCCCTCGCCGACTCGCTCGGCGCATCCGACGACACCATGGCAAAGATGGTGGCGCTCGCCCAGGGCGGTTCGGGCAACTCGGGCAGCTCGGACAGCTCCGCGGCTTCTGCGAAGAAGGGCGCGAAAAACGCACAGGGCGGCACCGCCCAGGCGGCACAACCGACCGATGCACACGGTTCGCAGGTACGCGAAATCAGCGGCCTCACCGAATTCCCCGCCGACCTCTTCCCCAACGGAGAGATTCCCCGCAAGGTACAGCGCATCATCGCCACCCAGGCAGTCAACGGCTACCCCGCCCTCGTCGACGAAGAAACCAGCGTAGGCCTGCGCATCTTCCCCACCGAAGCCGAACAGCTCCACGCCCAGCGCCGCGGCATCATCCGCCTGCTCCAACTGCAGGTGCCCTCGCCCGTACGCTACGTGAGCGAACACCTCTCCCACAAGGAGAAAATCGTCTTCACGCAGAACCCGCACGGCTCCATCGACGAACTCATCCGCGACTGCACCGTCGCGGCACTCGACCACCTCGTGCCGCACACCCCCATCTTCACGCACGCCGAATACAGTGAACTCTACGAGCACGTGCGCGCAGAACTCATCGAGACGGTCTTCGACGTCACCAAGCTCGTTGCCGAAATCCTCTCTGAAGCCACCGCGCTGAAGAAGGCCATCAAGAAGGCAACCTCGCTGACGACCATGCACGCCGTCTCCGACGTGAAGGCACAGATGGAGAACCTCGTCTACCCCGGATTCGTGGCGAAAACCGGCTACGACCAGCTGGTTCACATCCCGCGCTACCTCAAGGCCGCCCAGGTGCGCCTGACGAAGCTCGGCCCGAACCTGCACCGCGACAACCAGCTCATGCTCACCGTGCAAGACCTGGAAGACTCCTACGATAACGCGGTCAAGTCGCTACCGGCAGGCACCATCGTGCCGGATGCGCTCCGCCGCGTGAACTGGATGATTGAGGAGCTGCGCGTCAGCTTCTTCGCCCAGGAGCTTGGTACCGCCTACACGGTGTCTGAGAAGCGCATTGCGAAGGCTCAGCGTGAGGCGCTGGACGCCATCAAGCGCTAGGTAATACAAAGAGTCCCCCGCACGATCACCTCGTGTGGGGGACTCTTTCGTATCTATGGGTTTCAGTGCCCTGTGGGTCGGCAAGCTATGCACTTCCTCCGCTCCTGCAGGGGCACCCGCCGCCCCGGACGCTCCGCTCTTCCTTGCTTCGCTGCGGAGAGCGCCCGGGGCGGCACCCTGATGTCGCTTCCGGAAGGCATAGCCGCCTCCCACCCGTGAATTGGCAAGAGCGCGCAGAGGGGCCGGTGTCCTCCGTAGTGACATCAGGGTGCCCGAAGCGAAGCGAGGGCGGGTT
>ENA-OWLX01000212-OWLX01000212.1-metagenome-genome-assembly--contig:-NODE-212-length-19765-cov-9.130797_pt1 | contig 19765 bp, 19 predicted proteins | sample MGYA00245351_ERZ651106 | MGnify/ENA primary metagenome ERZ651106 (study PRJEB26857, sample SAMEA4031768) | metagenome | biome: human; feature: oral; material: saliva | place: Philippines | collected 2014... | reverse complement strand
TTTTATGTTTTTTACCTAAAAATTTTTTTTAAAGCGGCGGGCAAAAGTTGTTAAATTGCCCGCCGCTTATTTTAAATTACTATAGCAAGGAAGAATTTTACGAAAGGTAAATAGATATTTATATGAAAAGCAGCAGAGGAGAAATTAAAATACATGAAATACTAACTGATGCGGGAATAGATTTTAAAGAAGAATATAGTTTTGTTGATTTAATTAGTTCTAGCGGAAGGCCATTAAGATTTGATTTTGCTGTATTTGATGATGATGGAGAGTTAGATTTTTTAATAGAATTTCAGGGTATTCAGCATTACGAACCCAAGCCTAAGTTTGGAGGCAAGAAAGGTCTAATCCAACAGCAGTATAATGATTCAATGAAAAGGCAATACTGTTTAAAACATGGCTATAAGTTAATTACTATTCCCTATTGGGATGAGTCAATTATGGATTATGATTATATAATAAAAGCAGCAAATAATTGGTAAAATTTTTCGTGAGTAGTTGCTTGATTTTTCACGAAATTTTTGATATAATATAGAGAGAATGATAAGGAGGTGTCACTTCATTGCGGAACAGATTAGAAGATATTAAAAGCAAAGGCTTCAATATAGTGCGAGGAAGTGTAGATACCGAAAATCCAAAACCCACAACAGGATATGTGGCTCCCGCAACAGATTTTGGGAAAATAAAGATAGGAGCAAAGTCGCTTGAAGATGCTGTATTAAATTTAGGCAATTATCGCAAGATAAATCCTAGATTAGCTGACAAGAGGACAGTTATGCTAGCTATTGATAATTATGACTTGAATACAATGAGAGAAATTTCAGATTTCTTTTATAAAACAAGTGGAATTTATGCTCGTATAATTAGGTATATGGCTTTCATGTATCGCTATGACTGGTACGTTACTCCTTATATCCAAGATGAATCAATGAAGAAAGAGAAAGTTCTTAAGGGTTTTAAAGATTGCTTAAAACTATTAGATAATTTCAATGTTAAGAAAACCTTTGGAGAAATTGCTCTTCAAGTTTTGAAATTTGGCTGTTATTATGGCTATAGAGTAGAAACACATGATGGAGTTACATTACAAGAACTACCTGCTAATTATTGCAGAAGTAGATTTAATTATGGCGGCAAGCCAGCTGTGGAATTTAATATGAAATTCTTTGATGATAATTTCAGAGATGCTGAACAAAGAATGAGAATATTAAAAATGTTTCCGCCAGAATTTAAAAAGGGTTATTCCTTATATAAACAAGGAAAGCTACCTCCCGAATATGTGGGAGATGAAAGAGGATGGTATCTGTTAGACCCAAATTTAGCAGTAAAGTTCACCGCCAATGGAGAAGATTATCCTGCTTTTATTTCTGTCATTCCGCTTATCTTAGATTTAGATGAAGCGCAAGACTTAGACAGAAAAAAAACAATGCAGAGACTTTTGAAGATTGTTATTCAAAAGATGCCAATGGATAAAAATGGTGACTTAATTTTTGATGTTGATGAAGCACAACAGCTTCACAATAACGCTGTGCAAATGTTGGGCAAAGCAATTGGAGTAGACGTTTTGACTACTTTTGCGGAAGTATCTGTTGAAAATTTAACAGATAGCAATGCCGCATCAAGTCAGACTGATGATTTGCAAAGAGTAGAGCGACAATTATACAATGAAGCGGGCGTGTCTCAGAATCAGTTTAATGCAACAGGAAACTTAGCATTAACCAATTCTATTTTAAATGATGCGGCGACCATGTATAATATGCTTCTACAATTTGAAATTTTCTTAAATGATGTGATTAAAAAATTTAATACACAGCCTAAGAAGATTTATTTTAGAACACAGATATTAACAACAACTATTTATAACTATCAAGAAATGGCAAAACTTTATAAAGAACAAACAACAATCGGTTATTCTAAAATGCTTCCACAGATTGCGCTTGGTCAATCGCAGAGTAGTATTCTTGCAAATGCCTACTTTGAGAATGATGTTCTCGACCTTGTCAATGTTTTTGTCCCGCCTCTCATGTCGAGTACCATGAATGAGAATATCTTAAACCGCGTTAAAGGCGGAAAAGACCTCGGTGGTGACAGTGAAAACAGCGCCGGCCGTAAAGAACTATCAGATGACCAAAAGTCAGAAAAGACAATTCAAAATAGAGAATCTATGAATTAAGGAGGTAAAGATGAATAACAGAATTAGTGTTGCTACTATTGATTCACCTGAATTTATAAATCTCAAACCAATGGATTTAAACCCATTGATGTCTAAATGCGAAGTTAAAGTTCTTTATGTAGGACTTAACAGAAACAACAGCTATATTGATAAAGCAACAGCAACAGAAATGTCCAAGACATTACGAGGTTGTCCTATTGTTGGTCAATATACTGAGGATAATGGAGATTTTGAAGACCATGGTGACAAAGTTATAATTGATAGTGATGGAATTAAATTCTCAAAACTGACTAAACCTTATGGGTTCGTAGCACCAGATGCTAAGGTTTGGTTTCAGTTTTTTGAAGATAAAGATGAATATGGAAATACGTGTCTTAGAGAGTATTTGATGACTGAAGCATATCTTTGGACTGGACAGTTTAAAGAGTGCGGCAGGGTTATTGAAAATCATAATCCGCAGTCAATGGAATTAGATGAAGAAACTTTGAAAGGTTATTGGACAACAGACGATAATCGAGGTGTTGATTTTTTCATTATAAATGAAGCAATATTCTCTAAGTTGTGTATTTTAGGTGAAGATGTTGAACCTTGCTTTGAAGGGTCAAGCTTTTCCGAGCCTAACTTAAGTTCAAAGTTCAATAAGGACAATGAATTTACAAAGAGTTTGTTCTCAATGATGAATGAACTAAAATTTGCATTAAACAATAGTAAAGGAGGAAAACCAATGCCCAAAAATATGAAGCAGGTAAATGGTGAATCTTCTGAAAATCAGAATACTCAGTTTGAAGCGGACGGTGCGGCAGCTGCCTCTGAAAGTGCGGCAACCGCGAGTGTAACAGGCGGAGACCAAGGTGTAGACACTGAATTGCCCGTGGGTAATCCAGATACAGGCGTGGGTTCCGCAGCAGGAGACCCCGCAGTTGATGGAAACATCTCTGATCATGATGGAGTTAGTGGAGGTGGAACCGTGCAAGGAGAAGGCCCCGCCGCAGAAACACATGAAAATGAAGGTCTTTTAGTGGAAGATTCTATTCCATCTACTCAGAAGGAATTAGAATTTGAAGCAAATAATACTGATTCTTCTTTTGAGAAAAAAGATGATGAGGATGTGGACAAAGATGATAAATCTGATTCAGATGATTCTGAAGATAATATAGAGGACGAGGAAGAAAAAGAAAAAGAGGAAGAGAAGAAAAAAGATTATGCTCTTCTTGAAGAAGAATTTTCAAGTCTTAAAAATGAGTATTCTCTTTTGAAAGAGGAATATGCAAAGCTTTTAGTTTTCAAACAGGAAGTAGAAAATAAGGAGAAAGATACTTTAATTGAATCCTTCTATATGCTTTCTGATGAAGATAAAAAGAATGTAATTGAAAATAAAGCTAACTACAGTCTGAAAGAAATTAAGGCTGAATTATCTATGATTTGTGTAGATAAGAAAGTTAACTTTAACCTTGAATCTCAGACCAATAGCGCTGATGATGTTCTTGGTTCAATTACCTACAACCTTGACTCTCATCAAGCAGATGGCTTGCCCGCATGGTTGAGAGCAGTTGAGAATGTTAAAAAGAATAAATAATAGGAGGATTAGAAAATATGGCAAATTTTAAGAGAGTTGGATTTGGCCAAGTTGAGCCTAATCAGTTATCTGCTCAGAAGACTGGTCAAATTTACGCTAGTTTACCTCTTGATTCTACAGTACAGACTCTTCAGAACGGTGAGTTCATGTATTACAGCTATGCGGATGGAAAAGTAACCGCAGAGCCTACTGTACAAGGTCAGGAGCCAATGTTGGTATTTAACGAGGTTAAGATGTACGAGCCTCAGTATCAGACTTCTTATAAGAATTTCGCAATGATTAGAGTTGGTGATAACTATGTTACCTCTGACTTGTCTCTTGCTCGTTGTTCTGAAGAGATGCAGGGTATTGCATCTACTGTTGACCATGTAGATAACTATAGAATGGACGGTATTGCGCCTAGAATGTTCAAGACTAATGTTGGTGATGTATTCACTACTAACATGGTAAAGACAGGTGTTGAATATCAAGTTGGTAATATTTTGAAGCTTTCAGTTATTACTAATAACTACACAGACAGTCAAGGTGTAGCTAAGACTTATAAGACTCTTGTTCTTGATAAGAATGGTACTATTGACACAATCCAGTTTGTTGTTGCTAAGGTATATACTATGCCGGATGGACAGCCTGGACTTAAGCTTCAGAGAATTAAATAAGGAGGGTAAATAACAATGGAATTTAAAGATATTTTACAATTAGCAAAAACCGTTGCGAAGGCTGACCCTTCTAAGGCTGTTGCTTACAGTTTTGGTGAGAAGTCTTTTGGCTACGATGAAATGAATGAAGCTTTGAGAGCGGAGTTTGCGGCTCTTGCTCCAGACTATAGAACTTACAAGATTAATCAGAATACTATCTTTGCTTTGTTAGAGCAGACTATTGATGATGTGCTTCCTGTAAAGGTTATGCAGCAATATGGTCAGTTCGCAGAGATTAAGACCTTTAATCAAGGTGATAAGCCCATCTTTACTCAGAAGATTACTAATGCATCTCGTAAGAGAGCAAGACAGTTTATCGGTAAGGTTGGTTTAGCAGGTCTCTATGAAGTATTTAAGCTTGATGGACGCAGCTATGAAGTTGGTACTAACGCCCATGGTGGTGCTGCTCAGATTGGATTTGAGGAATTCCTTGATGGTAGAGTAGATTTCGCAGACGTTCTTAACATTGTTTTAGAAGGTCTTGACGAGTGTATCTATGTAGAGATTGAGAAGCAGCTGATTGGTGCGGCTCAGAATATTCAGACTACACATCCGAATAATCTCTCTACTCAGACCAACTTCAATGAGAAGGAAATGGATAGATTGATTTCTATTTCTGATTCTTATGGCGGACGCTCTACAATCTATTGCACTTTTGAGTTTGCGGCTACCATGATTCCTTCTGATAATAGATGGTCTAATGAAATGAAGAATAACATGTGGAACAATGGATACCTTGGTTCTTACAAGGGGCATCAGGTAATTGTTCTTCCACAGTCTTTTGAAGATGAAACTAACGCTAAGAAGGTCGTTGACCCATCTTATGCTTGGATTATTCCTACAGGAGCAGAAAAGCCTGTAAAGATTGCCTTTGAGGGCGGAACCATTGTAGATGAGTACACTAATTACGATAGAAGTAAAGAAGTGCAAATTTATAAGAAAATCGGTTGCCGCGCAATCTTCTCCAGTGATATCTGTGTTTACAAGAACACCTCTTTAAAGAGATAATTGATTCAAGGAGAGTAGGAAGTTGGGGGAGAGGACTATAATAGTCTTTTCCCCAATTTCTTGGTTTTAGGAGACAAAAGGAGAATAAGATAATGCAAAACATTATGGAAAAAGTAGAAGTTAGAAATAGAAATGCGGGATGGACAGGATACGAAATTCCGGATAAGGGGATTGTTAGAAATTTCGCCCCAAATGAAGTAAAGAATGTTCCTTTGGAAGAGTTAAAGCAGTTACAGTATGTTTCAGGCGGAGATTATCTTTTAAAGCATTGTTTGCTCATTAACGATGAAGAGGCTTTAGAAGTGCTCAATATGAGAAACCTTGAGCCTGAGTATTTTTATACTGAAGATATTATTAAGAAATTACTTGAAGAAGGAACATTAGACCAGTTAGAGGATTGTCTTAACTTTGCTCCGGACGGAGTTGTTGATTTGATTAAGACTATGGCGGTTAAGATTGAATTGCCAGACACTAGAAAGAGAAAGTTAATTACTGAAAAGACTGGTTTGAATATCGATAATGCTATTATGGTAAACTCCATTATGACTCAAGATGACGCTAAAGATGCGGAAGGCCCGGCTGTGCAGAGAAAGGCCACGCCCATTACAATGTCAGAGGCAGCGCCCGCCGCACCTGTGAGAAAGAGTGAGCCTGTACCATATAAGCCGACAATTTAAAAAAAGAAAGAGGTAAAGGATGGGAGAAAAAGCAATAACCCCATTCTCAACCATCTATGATAGTTTTCTTACAAGAGTTACTAGTGATATGTATATGGAATTAAATGAACTTGATACTATTAGACTCTTGCAAGACCTCTTGCTAAATGCTATTCCGCGATTTGAATTTCCTAGATTCGATATTTATGATTATGAAGAAGGGCATACAATAGGGGGAATCTATTGTGGAGTAGAAAGTGATTATAAGCCTGTGCCACTGACCTGTTGGGTTAGTGGCCATTTTAATTCTCTCTTGACGCAAGATGAAATCAATATACTATCTCTAAGTATGGTTGTAGAGTGGCTTGGCCAACAGGTAGCAACAACCGAGAATACACGAATGAAGTACAGCGGTTCTGACTATAAATTTACGAGCCAAGCAAATCATATAGCTCGCCTGAAGACGCTTATGGACGCGTATAGACAGGAATGCTTTCATTTACAAAGATTATACAAGAGAAGGAAGCTTGTGAATGGAGAAATTCGTTCTACTGCTTCGCTCTTGATGACAACTCCTTCTTATGGATATAACATAAAGGAGGATTAGTATGAATTTAAAATACGATATTGAATTAAATGATGAAGTATTAGTTAAAACTTTAGATAGAATTACAAATCAAATTTTTAAATTATTGCCAAATAGAGAAGAGGGTGGGGAATGGAAAGCACCTCTTCAAAATTTGATTATAGAATTAAGCGGAATGGATAAATTGTTTCTCGACCAAGCGGATTTCCTTCCATTAATTTCTAGATTGGAAGCTTTATTAGATTTAGATAAAGAAGATGATTTTCCTATTTTTAGAAAAGTTATTTTTGAATCATTGAGTCTAATGAGTGCATTAAAGAAATGTCTGGTTTAGATTTTATGAAGAAAAGAATGTTATTTGAAGGGGGCGGCCGCCCCACTTCTGACGGTCGAAATGTAAAAGGAAAGCTTTTATCTTTCAGAAGTGCTTTATGGAATTCATATCAAGCGGAAGATATAACATTCAATGGACAAAAATGCAGATGTTTAATAAATCCTGATAAATTGAAAGAAAACTATGACCATAAAACTATAAGCATTGATTTTGATTATGGTATGAGGCCTGGTGATACTTTTTATTGGGATAGAACAGAAAGCTACTGGATTGTATTTTTAGAAGAACATTGTGAGGAAGCTTACTTTAGAGCGAGCATCCGCAGATGTGATTATAAAATAGACAATGATTGGGTCTATTTGAGAGGCCCAGTAGAAACAGCTCTTATATGGCGACAGAAACATCAGATTGAATTTAATGAACTGAATTATTCTATTCTAGTTTATGTCACTAGAACAGAAGAAAATTTAAAGAAGTTCAGTAGATTGAATGTGATTAAATTTGATGGACATAATTGGAGGGTCGCCGCAACAGATAAATATTCACAGCCAGGATTAATCGAGGTTTATTTAGAAGAATACCATGATAACCCCATGGAAGATAAGATGATTATACCTGAAATAACCAAGCCTGATGCGGCTGCCGCACATATTGAAGGTCTTCAAATTGTTAAGCCTTTTGCGGAAAAGCTTTCTTATTCTATTGTTGGAATGAGCGGCGGGGCTTTTTCAATTAACTCTAATAAAGTTAAAATTCTGAGTTCTGATGAAACTAGATGTATTTTAACTGTGACTTCAGGCAAGTCTGGAAAATTTACTGTTACTTATAAGAAAGAGGGAGAGACTGATGTTTCTCTTGATGTAATAATAAAATCATTATAAGAGCAAAAGGAGATAAAAGGATATGCGCAGTATTAAGAATTATGTTAATGAAGATGGTACCTCAAATATCAAATCTTCTTTTCTCTCTTGTGAGAAGGATATTGAAGCCATTGTTAAAAAACTTTTCGTTGAGAGCAGACCTTATAGTGATGAACTCAAGAGATTGCTCTTGATTAACACTAAAGACTGTTTAGATGATAGAACAAATCCCGACTATATTGAAAAGATAAAATCAACTGATGTTGGAGACCTAATGGAGCAAGGCTATATTATGACGCGGCCGCTCTTAGAAATGCGAGAAAATCAAGAGGTAAAGAGCTATATCTCTATTACTTTTGATAATTTTGCCCCAACTAAGAATGATTATTTTAGAAGCCATGTAATTGAGATTGATGTGATTTGTCACATTCAACAGTGGGATTTGGGTAATTGTAGATTAAGACCGTTTAAGATTGCGGGTTATATTGATGGAATATTAAATGAGACAAAGCTAGCGGGAATAGGAAGATTAGAGTTTTTAGGATGTAATCAGTTTGTATTGTCAGAAGAACTATCAGGCTATTGCCTTATGTATCGAACTGTTAATGCAGATGATGACAGAATAGAGCCGACTGATGACTAACGAGTTATTGCTCTTGTCAAAAAAAGATATTCCATTTTTAGAAGCACAGGTCAATATACATCAACCCACAATAGGTGAAATTTCAATTATAGGTGAGGAGAGCTTTTTCTCAGGCTGTCAGTTATTAAATTTTTCCAAAGATATTTTAAAGGACGTGGACAAAGTAGATTTATCTGACAGGTCTGATTTTGAAGTATTTATGTCAATAATGTGTAGTTCTGAGAAGCAAGTGCATAAAAATAATGCTCTCATGGTACTTGCTCTCTTATTTCCAAATCATCAGATAAAGTGCACTCCTAGTGAGTTGCTCTTGGTAAATGAGAAAGGAATTTCACGTATCAACACCACGAACTTTGATGCTTTCAAAAATATCCTCGTATCAATGTTTGTGTTAGACGACTCTAGCGCTAATGGCGGATATAACCCAGTAGATGGACGAGCCAAGAAAATAGCTGAAAAGCTACAAAAGGCTAAGAAAAAAGCTAATGATGGCACTAAGAAAGTGGCTATATTAAGCAGATATGTTTCAATTCTCACTGTTGGAGAAAATAAAGATATGAATAGCTTTGTGGAATATACAGTATTCCAGTTAAAGGATGAATTTAAAAGATTTCAGTTGAAACAGTCGTTTGATATCCATGTAAAAGCAAAATTAGCCGGCGCTAAAGATTTAGATGAAGTAGAAAATTGGATGGACGATGTTCATCCCTAGGTAATAGGAGGATAAAATATGGTTACTAGAATGACAAAAGAGCATAAAGATATCCTCTTAAGTCAAAGTGAGTCAAGAACGGTTTTTGAGTGGGAAAACTATTTTAATAACACTTATACTAGAAAGCAAATTTATGATTTTTGCTACCACCATAATAAGAAGATTAAAAAGACTACTACTGAAGAATTTAGTATATTACAATCAGAAAGAGCAAGAAAATATTCTATTAACAAAGATTATTTTAAGATATGGAGTCATAATATGGCTTATGTTTTAGGACTATGGTTCGCTGATGGATGTATATATAGAAATACTCATTTTGATATAACATTGCACAAAAAGGATGAATATCTATTAAACCTAATTTTAAAGGAGTTTCAATACGAAGGTAAGATTGGTTCATACAAAGGCAGAGAAGCTTTAAGATTAAGTTTCTCTTGTAGAGAGATATATAATGATATAGTTTCTCTAGGCGGAACTGAGAGAAAAAGCCTTTCAGTATCTTTTCCAAATGTCCCAAAAGAATTTCTTAGTGATTTTATAAGGGGATATTTTGATGGGGATGGCTGTATTTATAATAACGAAAAAGGAAGAATAAATGCATCATTTACATGTGGCTCAAAGAAGTTTTTGATTGAGTTATTAAATATACTGAAGCAAGAGACTAAAATTCAAGGTGGCTATTATGATGACTCATCTTACACCCTAAGATTTGGTAAACAAGATAGTTTAATATTAGGTAATTATCTATATAAAGATAATCCAGAGTTATTCTTATATAGAAAAAGAAATAAATTTATTCAATAAGAATAAGGAGGAACAATATGGTAACACGTTTTGGATTAAATTTATAGTCCCTTTTACTGGTGACAGTAAAAGCAAATCGCTCTAATTGCGGGGAACCCCATAAAAAATGGGCAATCCGCAGCCAAGCCTCAATAGAGGAAGGTTCAACGACTAGTTTATGTGAACGTAGGCAATAAGTTAATGATTGTCGAAACGGGCGAGGTCTTTTTAAATAAAAAGATTAAGATATAGTCTATTCTATGCGTATATATAAAGGCATAGCAGTTCATTAGAGAACGCATATAGTTTTACGCACTATATGGAATATTTAGCTAGAGAAATTTGCGATGTAACCTTTAAGGCTCTTAGTAATAAACAGAAGGTAGGTAACAAAGAATTTGCGGCAGGTCAGCCTGTATTCGTGATTGATACAGCGACTGCATCTAGCATGGAACAAGCCTCTACCACGGTTTATGCACAGGGCGGCAAGGGCTATAACAGACTTATCGCGTGGGAAGGAGAGAAGACCCTCACTTTCAACGTGACAGACTCTCTCATGAGTCCGTTAGGACTCGCTGTTTTAACAGGAGCAGGTCTTGCAGAGAAAGACAAAGCAAAGCATATTCATATGACTTATGATGTTGCTACAGATGCAACAGGTCAATTCTCTATTGCTAAAGAAGATTTAGCAGCAGAGTTATATATCTCTAAGGATGCGGCAATCTATGTTTGTAAAGACACAGACCCTGACCATCCTTTTGTAAAGCCTTACGCAACTGTTCTTGATGGTAATGGTGCTATCAGCGGTTGGGTAGATGAAGTAGCATTCACTAACACTACAGTAGAGGATAACTTAATTCCTTTGAAGAATAAGGGAGATAAGCTTACTGGAAAAGCTGCTGGTGTTAAGAGTGAAACAATTAAATTGGATTTCTATGTAGTTATGTATGACGGCGCAACAGAAATTACTATCGAGCCTAATGACTTTGGTGGTTTCTTCTATGTTGAAGCTGATACCCTTTATAGAAATCAGGACGGTAAAGACATGGCGGCTACCTTGACCTTCCCGAAGGTTAAGATTCAGTCCGGATTCACATTATCTATGTCTCCTACTGGTGACCCAAGTGAAGAATTGCGCTTGGCTGCTTAGAAATAAGCATGAAAAATAAATTCCTTAATTGCGGGAAAGCCTTTAGAGCTTTTGTAACCAAGTTATCATAGTGATATAGATAATGGCAAAGTTAATAACTAAGGTATGGTAAAATGACAAAAGATTAGGCAATCCGCAGCCAAACAACTTGTTGATAAGGAGAATACAAGTTGAAGGTTCAACGACTATCCTTAATAGGAGTACACTTAAGCAAGTGGAAATGGGAAACGCCTTAACAGATGAAGCTGAAGGTGAAGATATAGTCTAATCTTATGAGAAATCATAAGCAGTTTAAAAGACGCAATGAGAAGTAGCGAACTCATTGGAATATAAATGACATTCGATTTTGTAATGGATGCATTCCCTGCTTACACTTATTTCGACAGAACTAAGAAAGTAGTATGTGACATTACAATTGTATCTGGCGAGAGTGCAGATGATTCTGGCGTACAGCACAGAACAGATGTACAGCACGGTGGACCAAAAAACTAGTAGTCCCCGGCGGGGTAGTTCCAGGCGGAGCACCTCAAACTCTTACTTTACAGCAGTTCGTTAATGCTGTAAAGGCAGAAGTTCCTAATTTGATTGGTAAGGATAAGACTGCAGCGCTTCAAGCGTTACAGGCTGCCGCCGATGCAATTGGAACCGGGGCTACAGTAGCCTATGTAACAGAACCTGATACCTTAAGTGGTGAAGGAACTGTTAAAGTAACTTATAATGCAGAAGATTCTGCTGAAATCAATGTAGACATCATTGCATAAGTTTACAGGGGGTTGGATTTTATCCGACCCCCATTTTTTGTTATAAGGGGGTGTTATTATTGCTATTAAAAGCGGAAATTAAAAGTGTTATTGAGGGAAATTTAGAATTTACAGAAGGTGATATAGATGTTCAAGGTTTAGAAACTATGCATCCTATGCTTAAAGAAGCAATGGCGGAAGAGGTTGTTGAAAACATTGATTCAGGTGCGGTCTTGGGGGCGGCTGCCGCATTTCTAAAGGCATATGAGAAGAACATTGCGGAGATCGAGGTCTTAGACTTACAGAGGCAAGCTATCAAACAGAAAGAGGCGAGCTCTACGACGGGACAAGCAAGCACCGCCGCACAAGACATAAGAAATAAACAACTTTTTCTATTGAAAGATTTCTATTCTAAGGCTTTTGCTTTTGATGATGAATTAAGTAAATTTTTGTATGGAGATAAATTCCCTAAAAAGGGCTTATATATATTAGAAGATTCAAACACTGGAACTCTTGAAACCTATGAATTAAATATGGAGCAAATGCTAGAGTTAATCAATGCAGATGCGAGATTTAAGGTTGACAATAGGGATGTTTTAAATCAACAAATAGGGGTCGCCGCACTTGAGAATAAAAAGAAAGAAGATAAAGAATGGCAAGACAGAGTTACAGTAGCAAGAACCGCATATAAAGCTGCTTCAAATAGACTTGAAAGATGCTATGAAGTTAGACAAAGATGGTATGAAAAAGGTAAGCTTGGTGAAAAAAATTTTGATAGTGCGGGAAAGGTAAAAAAGCTTCAAAGACAAGGTGGTTATCTATTGTGGAAGAAAGGTAGAAACTGGAATTGGATTCAGATAACTAATGCAGGAGATTTAAAAGAAGGTTATGCGGCAATGCTATTTGACAGTCATGTTGAGAACCTATTGCCGCTGAGACCGCACTTAGGAAAAGCACCTTATTATAGCCATAACTTAGTTGATAAATATGTTGAATATATTCAAGGTGTATCAAATAAGGCCGCAATCTTAGAAGAGGATATTGTAACTGAAAATGGGCAATATGGGGTAAAAACTCTTAATGCGGCGCTGCCTACAATTAACCAGTATGTGGATAGTGCGAAGATTGTGCAATATTTTTTTAGCAGAAAACAGTACGCTAAAGATAAAATTGCAAGCATCATAAGTGTTTTATATGACCAAGATGCAAAGAGAAATATTAAGAAAATAGTTGATAAAGACGTATTGAAATTTATTCAACATTTAACAAAGAATGCTTTTAAAGAGACAAGTTCTTGACATTCTAGAAAAATTTTGATATAATATAGATAAAGGATATAAAAGGAGGATTTGTAATGGCTAAATTAGCTTTTAGTAAATTAAATTTAAAGAAAGATGATGGTGTTAAGACTATCACGATTAACGACCAAGTTGTAGAAGTAAAACAGTATTTACCGGTTGAAGAGAAACTCAATATCATTAAAAACACTTTAGAGAAGTCTGCGGATGATAATAATTTCTCTAATCCAGTAAAGGTTGAGGTTTTCGCAAATCTTGAGATTGTTTATGCTTATACAAACTTAACTTTTACAGATAAGCAGAAGGAAAGTCCTTGGAATCTGTATGATTTGTTAGAGATGAATGATGTTTTTGCGAAGGTTGCCGCAACCATCCCTGAGAGAGAGTATACCTCTTTACTCGAATGGGTTAATGAAATGGTTGAGAGTTTTTATAAGCAAAGAAACTCTGTTTTAGGTATTTTAGAGCAGGTTTCCGCAGATTATTCTAACTTGTCTCTTGAGGCAACAGAAATTCAGAAGAAATTAGCAGACCCAAATAATTTAACCTTAGTTAATGACATTTTAACTAAGTTGGGCTAATAAGATTCATTCTCCTCTTGTATTTTTTATTTTATATAAGAGTGATGAAAAGGTAATGGCTAGAGTTTAATCGCTCTAGTCATTTTTTTCGTTTATAAATATATTGGAGAAAAAGGAGAGAAAAGATGGCTAAACAGTTAAATGTAAATATTGGCTTTACTGCGGACACCTCTAAGGCTAAAGCGCAATTACAAGATTTACAAAGACAGTTAACTAGCTTAATCAACAATCCCACCCAAAGAGACCATTTAGGAATAACAAAAGAGTTAAGAGAAGCATCAGTTGTAGCTGCATCTTTGAAGACACAGTTAGAAAATGCGACTAATGTGAACACTGGTAGACTTGATTTAGGAAAGTTTAATCAGTCACTTAAGGAGAGTGGATATACCATCTCAAAAATAAGTGATGCTCTTTATGAATTGGGGCCAGGTGGGCAAAAAGCTTTTAACGATTTGGCAAAAGCAATTTCTGTTGCGGAAGTTCCTTTAAAAAGAACTAATGCCTTAGTAGCAGAATTTCAGACAACTTTAGCTAATACTGCTAGATGGCAGATTTCATCTAGCATACTGCATGGAACAATGGGCGCTATGCAAAGTGCTCTTGGATATGCTAAAGACTTAAATAAATCTTTAAATGATATTAGAATAGTTACTGGTTATAGCACAGATAAAATGGCGGAGTTCGCCGCTAGAGCCAATGATGCGGCCAAGGCTTTGAGTACAACTACCACGGCCTATACAGAGAGTAGCTTGCTTTATTATCAACAGGGCAAAGGAAAAAGTTCTACCACTTGGGCAGGACTAGTTTTAAAAATTCGTGGGCGGAGTTGAATAATTGTTGTCTTTTAAATTTTAGATTATAGTGAGCAACAAATAACTTTTTTAGAAAGGACTCACTATAATGACTAAATCAATTATTCACGAAGGTAAAGATACTAATTATGAGGTATCATCAGAAGGTAAAGTATTCAATAAAAAAACAGGTAAGGAGTTAAAAGGGACTTTTGCAAGAAACGAATATCACTCTGTTCAGCTAACAATAGGAGGAAAACCCAAGACATTTATGGTTCATAGGCTGGTAGCTGAAGCGTTTTGTGAAAATCTAAATAACTATACAATTGTTGACCATATAGATAGGAACAAGTTAAATAATAACGCTTCTAATTTAAGGTGGGTAGATGGTTCAACTAATGCAAGAAATGCTGATAAACCTAAAACAAAATATATTCACAAGGTTGCGGATATTAAAGATGGTGAGTGGAAAGATATAATCTATGACACAAATTATACAATAAATAAGAATGGTATAGTTGTAAATAAGATAAAATGGAACATTTTAAAGGGAAGCATTAGAAATGGATATATTAGATATCAAATAAAAAATAGTAAATATTCTGCACATATTCTTGTATGGACTTCCTTTAATGGAGCAATACCTCTAGGTATGGTTATAGACCATATAGATGGAAATCGAGCTAATAATTCACTTGATAATTTAAGACTTGTTACACAATCTGAAAATATGAGAAATGCTCAGCTTAATGGACACAAGGGACAGGTAAAAATTTCTCAATACTCCATTGATGGTACGTTTATCAAAAAGTACGATTCAATAAGGGCCGCCGCAAATGAAATAGGTGGGTCAGAGTACGCAATTAAAAATGCGGCAGATAGATATGGGACTAGTAAGGGATTTTTATGGATTAGAGACGACCAAAATCTCACAATAGAAGAACTATTAGAAATAACGCCATCTAATAAAGCTAAGTCAACAGCAATACCTGTTTCTAAATATACAAAAGAAGGGAAACTTGTTAAAAAATATAGCTCTTTTACAGAAGCGGCAAGAGAAAATCACTGTAGTGCTTCAAATCTAAGAAATGCTGCAAATAAGCAGAGATTAGCTCTTGGATATTATTGGATACTAGAAGATAACGAATTTTTAAATAAATAAGATTTGACCCTGAAAATTCTTTAATTGCGGGGTAACCTAAAGCTATTATTACTAAATTTAATTGGCAACAATTAAGTGGCTATAATTAACTATTATAGGTATAGTAAAAAGATAATAGATATATGGGAGTCCGCAGCTAAGTTTCTTATAAACAACATAAGAAAAATGTTCAACGACTATCCCTAGTCAAAAGGGAGTAGGTAGAAGTCTATCGAAAAGGGAATACCTAAATTAGATGTATGATAATAAGCTAATTATAAATAGGTGAGATATAGTCTAATCTTGCAAGAAATTGTAAGCAGTTCATAAGAGAACGTATATAGTTTAACGAACTATATGGAATATTAATGTTATCGGATAAAGAGGTACAAGCGAGAACGAATACAACCGCTAAGATGGCTAACGCCACTGGTGAGGTCGCGTCTGACGTTGCTTCTTACATGACAGCCATCTGGAATAACTTCGCAAAAGGTTCAGATAACCTTGAGCACTTCGGAGATGTTATCACGGCTCTCGGTGCGGCAACCGCATCTAGTTCTGATGAAATTGCAGAAGGTCTTAGTAAGTTCGCATCTGTAGCAGACACCATTGGATTGAGTTATGATTATGCAACATCTATCTTAGCATCTCTTGTATCTAACACAAGACAAAGTGCTGAAGTTATTGGTACATCGTTAAAGACAATTCTTGCTAGATTGCAGAGCGTAAACATTGGTGAGACTCTTGATGATGGAGTAACTCTTTCTAAATATACAAAAGCACTTGATGCTATTGGAGTAAGTGTACTTGACCTTAATGGTGAATTGCGCAATGCGGATGATATTTTGAATGACACTGCCGCAAAATGGAATGAATTAACAAAAGCTCAACAAGCAGGAGTTGCTCAAACTGTTGCGGGAGTTAGACAATATTCTCAGTTTATTGCTATTATGGAAAACTGGGATGATATACAGAAGAACTTAGTTACTGCTAAAAATGCGGATGGAACTCTTGAAAAACAGTCTCAGATTTATGCAGAATCATGGGAGGCCGCAAGAAAAAGAGTAAAAGCTGCCGCACAAGATATATATGATACATTATTAAATGATGAATTCTTCATTAATTTTAATGATGTTTTTGCTACCGCTCTTGGCGGAGTAAGTGATTTGATTGATGGCTTAGGAGGACTTAAGGGAGTTATTCTAACTCTAAGCACACTCATGTTAAAACTAAATGGTGATGCTATTGGTGAAAGCATGAGAAACTTTGCTTACTCAATGACTATGACCACTGAAAAAGGTAAGGCCGCAATAGCTAGCATAAGAGAACAATTTAATAATGAAACCAAAGAGTTACTCTATGGAAGAGGAACAATTGGTGGTTTAATGACTGCAGAAGCTTATGCGTCAGAAATTAAAGCACAACAAGTTCTTTTAGACAAGAGTAAAGATATGTCTGAGTCTCAGAAAAAGATTGCGGAAATCTTAATGGACCAGCACAGTACCTTGGTTAAAAATGCGGCAGAGCAAGAAAAAATCGCTACAAAAGCAGAAGACGAATTTGAGACTCTCTTGCTTAAAAAGAGAACAATGCTCAAGAAGAGAAGTGCCTGGGTTGAAGATTCTGATGTAAATGAATTTGCGAAACAGACACAGCAATCTAGTGCTTTTAATAGCTTTATGGGAAATACCTTTAAAGGCTTTAGTAAAGAAGCTTTGAGTAGAGGTGGAGAAGAAGCAGAGAAGTTATTTAAGCAAATGAAATCTAAGATGGATGCTTTGAGAAAAGCGTATGTTGAGGATAATATTTACAGTAATAACTTTGGTGATGAAAATGCAGAATACCTTTTAGAACTTGAAAAATTACTTCAAGGAACTGAAAAATATACAGAAGAAATTGGAGAAGTGCTTGATACCTTAAGAGATAGAGCAAAAGAGTTCTTAGGTGAGGCTCTTGATATAAGAGAACAAGTACAAATAATGTCTGGTGCGGAGACTGATTCTAAGGCGGCAGACCTTATTGATGATATAGCTAATTCCGCAGAAAAAGCAGGATTAGAGGTTGCCCAATTAACAGATTATACTGTTAATGCAATAGCTATGGGTGAAGGTATGGAAGAGGCTCTTGAGGAAATTCCTAAAGAACCGCTATATATTTCAGATAGTTTTGTAGCATTAGCGCAATCTGTTTCCGCGACATCAATGGCTATTGCAAACTTAAAAGGATTAACCGACACTTGGAAAGATGATTCTAAAGGAGTTGGAGAAAAGCTTTTAACAACCTTTACATCATTATCTTTTACAATCCCAATGGTTGTAAGTTCTTTTAAAGGACTGAAGATTGAGCAAATTGCAACTTTATCTCAAGCAATAGCAACTGCAATGGGATTTAATTATGAGGCGGCTTCAGCTATAGCTGCATCTAAAGCGGCAGATACATTGACCGCATCTCTTGGAGCAACCGCTGTAGCGGCATGGCCTATTCTTGCATTAACTGCGGGATTGGCGGCTGTGGGTGTTGCATTTTGGGCCATTGCGGAAGGCGTTAAAGCGACTGAAGCGGCAAGCCCTAAAGGAGTGCTCAAGAGCGCGCAGGAAGCTGCAGATGGCGCGGCCTTATCAGCGAATCAGGCGGCCGTCGCATATCAAGAGATTAAGTCTTCTATTGACGATTTAGATAGTGGAATTAAAACAATAGAAGAATTAGAACGTGGAACTCTTGAATGGAAACAGGCAATCTTAGAATCTAATAATGCCTTAATTGAGCTTTTGTCTAACTACGATATGTTAGATGACAATAACTTTATAACTAATTTAGATGGATTAATGTCCATTACTGAAGAAGCTAAAGAGTTAATGCAAAAGAAGGCTTTAGACAGGTCTAAGAGTGCAACTGAAGCAAAAATTGCCGCAGATATAAGAAAAAATGATGCGGAGTTAGCTGTTAAGAAAGACGAAAAAGTAAAAGGTATTTCTTTACAGAGATATAATGATGCTGGCGCATATGAGGCAGGTGGAGAAAATTCTATCCTTGCTAAGTCTATTGCTTCTGCTGTTGCGGAAGGACTTTCTAAAGGAAGGCTCAACTCTGATGATTTAGTTAATGGTACAGATAGACTTTCAGAAGCTTTGCATGAATCAACTGACTTAACTTATGATGAAATTGCCTCTGTAATGAAGCAGATTTCTGGCAATGATGATTTTATCAAGCATGTTGGAGAATTGTCTGTAGCTATTACCGCAAATACTGAAGCTAATAATGTTTTAAGTGCGCAGCTTGCCGAATCTAAATTTGGTGATGAAATTAAAGAAGCTGACCTTACAGATAAAGGAAAAGAAAATCTTAAACTTGCTGTATCTAAAGATATTGAGAAAAAGACTCAAGAATTGCAAGTGCGTAATGAATTAGAGAATGAGAAAAGCTCTATAAAAGCTCGTGAAGAATTGCAGAATCAAAAGGCTAATTTCGAAAGAGAAATAAGTAATAAAGATGTCGAAATCAACAAGTTGCAGAACCAACTCAAAAGCATTGAGCACGAAAAGCAGCTTGAACTCTCTGCAAAAATCAATGAGAAAGAGGCTCAAATCATTCAATTAAAGGCTCAAATAGCTCAAAACAACAATAATATTGAGATTGCTATTGCTAGACAACAGCAACAAACTCAAGAGCGTTTGCAAGAAAAAGAAAAGAGAATTATTGAGTTAGAAACTGAATTTAAATCAGAAACAGACAAACGTTCGCTATTAGAACTAGAGCTAAAGAATAATTATCAGCAGAAGATTGACGACCTTGAAAAACAGGTTGAGTATTTTAAAGATATGAAGATACGCCTTTCTACCAAGATGATTGGCGAATCATTAGAATTATATTGTAGCAACCAATTCAACTCTACTCTACGTAGCTTAATGCCCAATGCTTATTTCGAGAAAGACAATGATGTTGTAGAAGGCAGTAAAGGAGATTTTGTTTTCCGTGATTTTGACAATGAAACGGAATACATATCTATTATGTTTGAGATGAAGAACGAGCTGGATAATG